>Ga0209061_1001185_pt1 | contig 46841 bp, 38 predicted proteins | sample Coa_R1_10_FD_187157 | JGI IMG/M metagenome (GOLD analysis project Ga0209061, IMG submission 187157) | Surface soil microbial communities from Centralia Pennsylvania, which are recovering from an underground coalmine fire - Coalmine... | ecosystem: Environmental > Terrestrial > Soil >...
CCGAAGTGTACCACCGCTACCGAGACGATAGTCGTGACTACACGCTGAACGCCTCGCAAACCCGGACTCGCCAGCAGCAGCGGGCAATCCGGGCTCAGGAACTCGCGCTTATCGGGGGTAACTTCGGCCTAGCGGTTCGAGCTCTCCCGCCTCGCCCTCGACCTCCGGCGAGAGCCCGAAGGCCTGCGCGATCAGCTCATATGAGCGGCGCCTGGCGCCGTGGTCGTAAGTGATCGTGACCACGATCACCTCCTCGGCGCCGTAGGCCTCGGCGAGCTCCTCAAGACCGGCGCGGACCTGCGAGGGCGAGCCGATCACCGCGCGCCGCCCCGGCAGGCCGCGGCCCTCCCGCGGCGCGCCCTCGCGAGCGAGGAACTCGAGCGCCCGCTCCGGTGGGGGCACCGGGATCAGCTGGCCGCGGCGCAGTAGGCGCAACGTCATCCTGCTGGAGGCGGCGAGGTACTGCGCCTCCTCCTCGCTCGGGGCGCAAAGCGCCCAGACCGCGACCGCGACCTGGGGCGCGGCTCCGGCTGTCCGGACCCTGCCGGAGGGGCCACCCGTGGCGGCGAAGCGCTCGCGGTAGAGCGCGGTGATCTCCGCGCCCCCTGGGTTGATGAAGTCCGCGAACGCGTACGGGAGGCCAAGCTGCGCGGCCCAGATTGCGCTCTGCGGCGAGGAGCCGAGCAGCCATGGCTGTGGCCGCTCCGGGCCGGGGAGCGTCTTCGCGAGGCGCGCGAACGGGTGCTCCGCGGGCAGGCTGTCCTCAAGGTAGGCGAGCAGCTCGGCCAGCTGCTCGGGGAAGTCGTCTGGAGCGGCCTGGCGACGGTCGCGCTGCAGCGCAAACGCGCACAGCGGATCGGTGCCGGCGGCCCTCCCGATCCCCAGGTCGATGCGATCCGGATGGAGCGAGGCGAGGATCGAGAACGTCTCTGCGACCTTGAGGGGGCTGTAGTGCGGCAGCATCACACCGCCTGAGCCGACGCGCAACCGCGCGGTGCGGCCAGCGATCTCGGCTACGAGCACCTCCGGGCTCGCGCCGGCGAGCATCGGGCCGCCGTGGTGCTCGGCGACCCAGTAGCGGTGGTAGCCGAGCGCGTCGGCCAGCGAGGCGAGATCCAAGGTGTTGCGCAGCGCCTGCGCGCCGCTCGAGCCTTCTGCCACCGGGGATTGATCGAGCACCGAGATCCGCATCGGCTCCATCCTAGAGACGCATCCTCGCCGCCGATGAAGCACGAACGTGTTGCGTCCTGACCGCGCCGGTGCTCTGGCCCCCACAATTGCGTGTGCATCCTCGCCGCAGCTGTGATGGCACCCCCCAACTGTCGGGTTCCCACCCCCCGGCTGTCGGGTTCGGGGGGAAGCGCGATGCCACCGAGGGGGACAGCCGCGACTAGATCACGTTCGTGAGCGCCCTCGTCGATCGCCCCTGCCACCAGGCGCCCCGCAGCCGCCCCAGCGCGATCGCGATTGATCGCGCGCCTGCTGGCTGCGCGATCGCTTCGGTTGCCGCAAGTCTCCCGGAGCGGGTCGTGCCGAGCTCCGAGATCGCCGTTCGGCTCGGCGTCGAGCCGGGTTGGATCGAGCGGCGCACGGGGATCCGCGAGCGGCGCATCGCGGCTCCCGGCGAGCGCCTCGACGCCCATGCGGCCGCTGCCGGCCAGCGGGCGCTGCGCCGCGCCGGCGTCGCCGCCGTCGACGTGGACCTTGTGCTGGTCGCGACCGCGACCGCCGATGAGCTGATGCCGAATGCCGCGCCGCTCGTCGCCCACCGGCTCGGCGCCGAGCGAGCAGGGGCGTTCGATGTGGGGTCGGCCTGCACGGGCTTTCTCACCGCGCTGGCCACCGGCTGCGCATTCGTCGAGGCCGGTCGTGCCCGCTGCGTGCTCGTCGTCGGTGCCGATCTGATGAGCAGAGTCCTCGATCCCGGCGATCGCGCGACCGCGGCGGTGTTCGCGGACGGGGCGGGGGCGGTCGTGCTGCTTGCGACCGACGCGCCTGGCAGGATCGGTCCCGTGATTCTCGGCTCGGATGGTTCGGGCGCGGGGCATATTCGCGTGCCGCGCGAGCGCCCGCTGATCGAGATGCGGGGCCATGAGACCTTCCGCGAGGCGGTCGCTCGGCTCTCGCTCGCCAGCCTGCAGGCGCTGGCCGCTGCGGCGGTGGCGGTCGACGAGGTCGACCTGTTCGTCTATCACCAGGCGAACGCACGGATCCTGCAGGCGGTCGGCGAACGGCTGGGCGTACCTGCCGAGCGGGTGCTCGACTGCATCGGCGAGTACGGGAACACCTCGGCCGCCACCCTGCCGCTCGCGCTCTGGCAGGCCGAGCAGGAAGGGCGGCTGCATCCAGGCGACCGCGTCCTGCTCGGCGCCTTCGGGGCGGGCTTCACCTGGGGGGCTGTGGTGGTCCAGTGGGGGTTCGAGCGATGATCTCCGGGCGGTGCGGTTGCGCCCAGGCTCCGCCCATCGGCCGCGCGAGCGGCTGCCGGGCTGCGTGCTCCGGCAACGCCAGCGCGGCGGCGATGTGTGTCCCGCTCGCCGGCGAGTTGAGGGTAGGAGGACAGTGTTGAGCGTCGCGCTCGCCGGCGAGCAGCGCGCCCCCGCACGCCTCGACACTCCGCTCGAGCGCCTCGAGGCGCTGTGCGACCCCGGCTCGCTGCAGCTGATCCGCACCGGGGTCAGCTCCCCGGCGATGGGCGAGAAGGCGCGTCCCGGCGACGGTGTCCTGGCCGGTGCGGGAACCGTCGAGGGGCGTACCGTCTTCTGCTACGCCCAAGACCAGAGCTACGCGGGCGGGTCGCTGGGGGAAGCTCATGCGGAGACGATCGTGCGCGTGCTGGAGCTGGCCGAGCGGGGCCGTGCGCCGGTGGTTGGCTTCGTCGCCTCGGGCGGCGCGCGGATGCAGGAGGGAGTCGCCGCGCTCGGCGGCTACGGGCGGATATTCCGCGCGATCGTGCGTCTTTCTGGGCGGGTGCCGCAGATCTCGATCGTGAGCGGCCTGTCGGCCGGTGGGGGCGCCTATTCGCCAGCGTTGACCGACTTCGTGGTGATGAGTGAGGAGGCGAGCATGTTCCTCACCGGGCCCGCGGTGGTGCGTGAGGCGTTGGGCGAAGAGGTGACCGCCACGCAGCTCGGCGGCCGGCGCGTGCACGAGCGAAACGGCGTGTGCCATTTCGTAGCGGCGGACGTCGGCGCTGCGGCAAGGCTCGCCCGCGAGCTGCTGGGCTATCTGCCCTCGCACCGAGACGCGCAGCCCCCCCGGCGCGCGCCGAGACCGCCTGCCGCCAGTGATCCCGCCGCCTGCGTGCCCGCTGAGCCGCGGCGCAGCTACGACGTGCGCGGGGTGATCGCGGCGCTTCTCGACGGCGGCGAGCTCTTGGAGGTGGCGTCCGGATGGGCGCGCAACCTCGTCTGCGGCTTCGCTCGCCTCGACGGGCGCAGCGTGGGGGTAGTGGCCAACCAGCCACGCTACCTAGGCGGGGTGCTCGACGCGGAGAGCTCGCAGAAAGGCGCGTGGTTTGTGGGCAAGTGCGATGCGTTTGGGATTCCGCTGCTCGTCCTCGTCGACACGCCTGGCTACATGCCCGGCACCAAGCAGGAGGCGGGCGGCGTGATCCGCCACGGTGCCTCGTTCGTGCATGCGTTCGCGGCAGCCAATGTTCCTCGAGTGACCTTGATCCTGCGCAAGGCCTTCGGCGGCGCGTTCATCACGATGAACTGCCGGGACCTCGGTGCCGACTACGTTTTCGCCTGGCCGCAGGCCGAAATCGGCGTCATGGGCGCACTGCCGGCGGTGGGCATCATCCACCGCCGCGAGCTCGCCGCCGCGGCGGAGCCGGAAGCGGCGCGCGCGCGGCTGGCGGAGCGCTACGCGCGGGCGCACCTGCGCCCCGAGGTGGCGGCGGCAAGCGGCCACGTCGACGAGCTGATCGAACCGGCCGTGACGCGTGAGCGCCTGATTGCGGCTTTTGCCTCGCTGGCGGCGGCCGAGGCCGACCTTGGCTGCAGCGCTTCTTAGCTCGACAGCCGACAGGTCGACGCTCAGACCCTGCCCGGAGCCGCTCGGCGCGGGAGTGAGCCTTGTCGGAGGCATTTCGCGCCGGTGAGCCCCGCCGGAATCGTTCGCCGTGCGGCTGAGCTCGCCCGGACGCCCCGAGCAGCGCGGGTCGCGTCCCCCGGATGGGGGGTTGGCTCGCTCGCGCGCTTGCCGATGAGCGCGGCGGCGAGCAGGCTCAGCGCGATGGCTGCGCTCGCCGACACAGCGCGCTTTCGGCCGGAGGACCCGGACGAGCTCGTGCGCGCTTCGCTTGCCTGCCCGCTCTGCCTGCGCTCCGAACAGGTGCGCTTCGAGGGGACGCTCGACGGCTACGACCCGTCGCTTGCATGCAGCTGCCCTGAGTGCCAGGTGCGCTGGCGCGTCTACCTCGAGCCGCTGCAAGCGCTGCGCGTCGGGCTGCTCGCTCGGCGATAGGCTTGCGGGCGCGATGAGCGAGCACGCCGGGCGCGGCGAGCGCGGTACGGTTGGGATCGAAGCGCTCGAGCTGTTCGTCGAGATCCTCTCGCAGTCCGAGCCCGGTCGTGGCAGCGACGATTTCTACGACCGTCTGTGCGAGGCGGTTTGCCGGCTGGCGCGGATGCGGCGCGCGATCATCTTCCGCTACGACCCCGCCAGCCGGCGCGTGCGCGCCGCCGGCGCGCACGGGCTCGAGCTCGAGCGCTTTGAGAGCGCGTTTGTGACCGTGGAGTCGGCGCCGATCACGGCGCGGGCGCTTGTGGAGGATCGCGTGCTCGAGCTCGAGGGCGATGTGCGCGGCGAGGTCTCCTCGGAGTACGCCTGGCTGTTCTCCGAGCCGGTGCGCCTCGTTTGCGCGCCGATGACCGCCGCTCAGCGCGCGATCGGCGTGATCCTCGCCGACAGGCTGCTGTCCGAGCCGCCGCTCCAGGAGGCGGAGCGAACGTTGCTCTGGAGCCTCGGCAAGGCGGCCGCGCTCGCCTCGATCGCACGCATCGTCTCGCGTCAGTCGGAGCGCGCCGAGCAGCTTGAGCAGCGCATCGACCTGGCCCGCCAGATTCATGAGGGCGTCATGCAGCGCCTGTTCGGAGTCTCGATGGCGCTCGACGGGACGGGCGATCTCCCAGCTGCCGCGCGGGAGCGCTGCGCGGCGGAGACGCAGGCCGCGCTCGGGGAGCTGCGGGCGGCGCTGCAACGACCGCTTGGGCGCACTCCGCGCTCGACCCGGACGACATTTCGGGCCGAGCTCGATCGGCTCGCGCGGCTGCATCCTGACCTCGGCGTGCGCCTCGAGCCCGACAGCGACGGGGGGGTGCCCGAGGCGCTCGAGCCGCTCGCCCAGTCCGTGCTGCGCGAGGCGGTGCGCAACGCCCACAGGCACGCGCGGCCAACAGCGGTGTCGGTCCGCACCTGCTGCCGCGACGGCACGTTCGTGCTCGAGGTGGTCAACGACGGCGCGCGGCGGGAGGCCGGAGGACGACGTGCCGGGATGGGCCTTCGCCTCGCCGCGCTTGAGGCGCTGCAGTCCGGCGGCGTGATTGAGTTCGGCGAGCGTGAGCCGGGACGCTGGCAGGTTCGGCTGATGGTGCCGGTCGATGGCTGAGGTCAACGCGATGGTGAGCGCTCGGCGCAGCCCGGAGCGGCTGCGCGTGCTGGTCGTCGATGACCACGACGTGGTGCACTGGGGGATCAGGCTGATGCTGAGCCAGCAGAGCTGGGTCGAGCGCTGCATGGGAGCGAGCTCAGGCGCCGAGGCCTTGGCGCTGACGCGCCGCTACCGCCCGCACGTGGCGCTCGTCGATCTGTTCATCGGCGATGAGTCTGGGGCGGAGATCTGCGAGCAGCTGCGCGCCGCCGAACCGGCCACGCGGGTGCTGCTGTTCTCGGGCGCGGGGTCGATCTCGCCGCGCGCCGCGCGGGCCGCCGGGGCGTCGGGCTTCGCCTCCAAGGACTGGCCAGCAGCGAAGATCGCGGGGGCGGTCCGGCTGGTCGGCCTTGGGCGCACGGTGTTCGAGCGACACAGCCAGCAGGGGGCGATGGGACTGTCCGAGCGCGAGCGGGATGTGCTCGAGCTGATTGCAGCGGGACGGACGAACCCTGAGATCGCCGCCGAGCTGCACCTCTCAAAGCACACCGTGAAGGAGCACTCGAGCGCCGTCTACCGCAAGCTGGGGGTGCGCAACCGAACCGAGGCGGTGCGCCGGGCGCAGCGGCTCGGGCTGCTGCGGTAGGGCTTCGGCAGCCGCGGCCGCTCACCCGACGCGGGTCGCGCGCTCGAGCGCCTCCTGCGCTCGAATCGCGCCGCGCAGCCCGTCGGAGGTGAGTCCGCGCCGGCGCAGCCGCTTGAGGAAGGCACGCAGGCCCTCCGCGGGCTCAGGCGGCGGCCCGATCCAGCGCTCGACCCGTCCTGAGGCCGAGAGTAGCTCCAGTGTGCCGTCGCGCAAGATGGCGCTCGCGCGACTGCCGTCGACCGCCAGCTCGAGCCGCGGCGGCCTGCTCACCCAGCTGGCGCGGACGCTGAGCGGCGATCCCGCCCAGCTGCCGAGCGCGGCGCCACCCAGCTCGCCGCCAACGATCGGGCCGCGATCGAGGCTGACCGCATCGAGCAGCGGCTGGGCCCCGAGCAGCGCGAGCGCGTCGAGGAGGTGGGCAGCGAGATCGCCGAAACCGCCCACTCCTGCCCGGCGCGGATCGAATAGCCACGCCCCCGGTCCGGCAAGCGAGCTCTCGATATCGCGGATCCGCGCAAAGCTCGCGCTGGCGCTGACGATTCGCCCGAGCATGCCGCTGGCGAGCACCGAGCGCAGCCTGGCGAGGGCCGGTAGCTCGCGGACGAACATCGCCGCCTGCACCGGGGTGCGGGTGCGCTCCAGCTCGCGCGCGACGGCTCGCGATTCGGCGGCTGTGCGCCCCAACGGCGGCTCCACCAGCACCGGCCGGCCGGCGCGGGCGGCGCGCACCACCACCCCCGGTCGCTGGTCGGTCGGCACCGCTACCAGCACCGCGTCGGCGCGAGCGATCGCGACGTCGAGGTCGGCGACCGCGTGCGCCGCGATCACCCCGGGGATTGCGCTGCGGTCGGGATCCCAGGCGGCCGCCAGGCGCACGTCCCCCTCCGACGCGATCACGGCGAGCGCGTCTGCCAGGTGCGGGTGGGTCAGCCCCAACAGGGCGATCGAGATCGGCATCGCTACGGTCTTGTTATGGAATACCGCACGCTCGGCAACACCGGGGTGAAGGTCAGCCCCCTCTGCCTGGGCGCCATGATGTTCGGCGCCTGGGGCAACACCGACCACGACGAGTGCGTCAGGATCATCCACCGCGCGCTCGATGCTGGCATTAACTTCATCGACACCGCCGATGTCTACTCTCGCGGCGAATCCGAGGAGATCGTCGCCAAGGCGCTCGCGGGGGGAAGGCGGGAGCGCGTCGTGCTGGCGACCAAGGTGCACGGCGCGATGGGCGATGATCCCAACGAGTTCGGCAACTCGCGGCGGTGGATCACGCGCGAGGTTGAGAGCAGCCTGCGCAGGCTGCGGACGGATTGGATCGACCTCTACCAGATCCACCGCTTCGAGCAGGACACCGACCTCGACGAGACGCTCGGGGCGCTCACCGACCTCGTGCGCGCGGGCAAGGTGCGCTACATCGGCTCCTCCACGTTCCCCGCCTCGCGCATCGTCGAGGCGCAGTGGGTTGCCGAGCGGCGCGGGCGCGAACGGTTCGTCTGCGAGCAGCCGCCCTACTCGATCTTGGTACGGGGGGTGGAGGCGGACGTGCTGCCCACCTGCCAGCGCTACGGGATGGGGGTGATCTCGTGGAGCCCTCTCGCCGGGGGCTGGTTGAGCGGCCGCTACCGGAAGGGCGCCGAACTGCCGCGCTCGACTCGCCAGCAGCGGGTGCCGGGCCGCTACGACATGTCGCTTGAGGCCAACCAGGTGAAGCTCGAGAAGGCCGACCGGCTCGCGCGGCTGGCGGATGAGGCAGGGATCAGCCTGATCGAGATGGCGATCGCGTTCGTATTGCGCCACCCGGCGGTGAGCGCTGCGATCATCGGCCCGCGCACGATGGAGCACTTGGAGTCGCAGCTGCCCGCCGCCGAGGTGACGCTCTCCGACGAGGTGCTTGACCGGATCGATGAGATCGTCGCGCCGGGGGTGACGATCAATCCGGTCGACACCGGCTGGGCGAACCCGGCGCTTGCTCCGGCCGCAAGGCGGCGCTGAGGAGAGTCCCTAAGGGCGCTCTCCCATCGCTCAGCAGGTCCAGGCCGAGGGTCCCTGGGTCGCGTAGATCTCTGCCGCGATGCGATTCTGCTCGGCGGGCGGAGCATCCTGTGGGAGCCCCTGACCGCCGTAGGCGGCCCAGGTCGAGGGCAGGATCTGGTAGGCGCCGCCAGCCCCCGTCGTCGGGTTCACCGCGGCGTAGTTGCCGCCCGATTCGCACATCACAATCGAGGCTGGGATTGCGTAGCCGCCCGTGCCGCCGTAGCTCGGCGCGCCGGTGTTGGCGTAGCTCGGCGCTGGCGCGAGCGCCTCGCTCGCCGGTGGCGCGCTAGCCGCGCTCGGCTCCGAGCTGGCGCCTGCGAGCTCGCTCGCCGGGCGTAGCAGCGCTGCAGCATGGACGGCCGGCCGCAGGTGGAAGAGTGCGTCCCAGGTCTGGGGCCCGACGACCCCGTCGATCACGAGCCGGTGGCGGCGCTGGAAGCGCATCACCGCTCGACGCGTCGCGCGGGTGAAGCGTCCGCTGGCGCGGAGGTGCAGTGCGCGCTGCACGGCCGCGACCGCGCGGCCATGGCTGCCGAGGCGCAGCGGCGCGGCGGGCTCCGCCGGCGGGCGCAGCCGGCGGGTGACGTGCTGCGCGGCTCGGCGGCCCGTCGTCGAGGCCAGCGTTGCGGCCGCGGCGTCGGGGGCGAATTGGGCGGCGGCGGGCGCGGCGGCGAGCACCCCGGCGGCAGTGGCGCCAACGCCGAGGCGCAGCAGAGTCGTTCGCGGCCTTCGCCGCGTGGCGGTCGTGGGCATCGAAGCCTCCTTCTCGTCGTGCCTGCGGGGTTAGCTGACGGGCTCGCGCGGAGAAGTGAGCGCTACGCCACCGCCGGTGGCGATTCGCCCCAGACGGCCTGCCGGCCGCCGAGCGGGTCCCCCGCTCCCCGTCCGCAGCGGCAATCGGCGGCCGGGGATTCGGCGTGTTTGCAAAGCAGCCGCCGAGCCTAGCGCCGTCGCAGAGCGACGCTGTGTGCGCTTCGTCACGTTTGACGAGGCACGTTTGGCTTTACCAGCGGTCCGTGAGCATGACACAGTTGCACTCTCCGATGGCAGGACCGCTTCGCTTTGACCCGATCGAGGAGGCCGCCCGCCACTGGCGGGCGCGCTGGGGCGAGGAGCCGCTCGCGGCAATGCGGGCGGTGACCTCGGTGATGCGGGTGCAGCAGCTATGGCTCGGCCGCCTGAACGAGGCGGTGCGCCCCTACGGCTTGACATTTGCTCGCTACGAGGTGCTGATGCTCCTTTACTTCAGCCGTGCCGGGGCGCTGCCGCTCGGCAAGATCGGCGAGCGCCTGCAGGTCCATCCGACCAGCGTCACCAGCCTGATCGACGGGCTTGAGCGCCACGATCTCGTGCGCCGCGAGCCGCATCCCAGCGACCGTCGCGCGACGCTCGCCGCGATCACCCCCAAGGGACGGCGCATCGCGCTGGCCGCGACCGCTGCGCTGCACGCGATCCGCTTCGGGACTCCGCCGTTGAGCGATGCCCAGCTCGAGCTGCTCGCGGAGCTGCTGGTCGAGCCGCGTCGGGCCGCCGGCGACTTCGTTGCGGGCGGGGAGGCGGGGACAGGGGATTGGGGGGACGCGGGAGGGCAAGCGGGGGCAGCGGATCGGGGGGACGCGGGAGGGCAAGCGGGCGTGGGCGATCAGGAGGATGGGGGAAAGCAGAACGGGGCGGGGGATCGGTGCGGTGGGGGTGACCGAGCCGGCGCCAAGATCCGCACGCGTGCAAAGGCCCGGGCTCGCGCCGGGGACCCCGCCGAGGAGGGAGCGGATTCCACCGCCGAGGCGAGCCGGGTGGGGAGCGCCGGCGGCGTGCGGGCCGGGCTCCCCACCGCGGCCGATCGGAGGAAACACTCTGGCCACCTACTATCTGGCGACCTATAATCTGCGGCGATGGCGATCCTCGAGAACGTCCCGGTCACCGAGGAGCAGTGGCGGGAGGCGTACGGCCTCGCGCCCGAGCGCCGCGACTCGTTTACGACCCTCTCCGGCGAGCCGGTCGCGCCGCTGTACACCGAGCGCGACCTGCCTGCCGGAATCGGTGGGCCGGACGATCCGCTTGGCTACCCCGGCTTCTATCCGTTCACGCGCGGGGTCTACCCGACCATGTACCGCGGCAGGCTGTGGACGATGCGCCAGTTCGCCGGGTTCGGCACCGCCGAGGAGACGAATGCGCGCTTCCGCTACCTGCTCGAGCACGGCCAGACCGGGCTCTCGACTGCGTTCGACATGCCCACGCTGATGGGCTACGACTCCGATCACCCGCGCTCGCTGGGCGAGGTCGGCCGCGAGGGGGTGGCGATCGACACCGTCTCTGACATGGAGGCGCTGTTCGCCGGCATCCCCCTCGACCGCGTGACGGTGTCGATGACGATCAACGGTCCGGCAGCGATCCTGCTCGCCTTCTACGTGGTCGCCGCCGAGCGCCAGGGCGTCGCGCGGCACAAGCTTGGGGGGACGATCCAGACAGACATCCTCAAGGAGTACATCGCCCAGAAGGAGTGGTGCTTCCCGGTCGATCCGGCGATGCGGCTGGTGACCGACATGATCGAGTGGTGCAGCCGCGAGATGCCGCGCTGGCATCCGATCTCGATCTCCGGCTATCACATCCGCGAGGCGGGCGCGACCGCCGCACAGGAGCTTGCGTTTACGCTCAAGGATGGACTCACCTACGTCGAGCACGCGGTTGCGCGCGGGCTGCCGGTCGACGACTTCGCGCCCAGGCTGTCGTTCTTCTTCAACGCCCAGATCGACTTTTTCGAGGAGATCGCGAAGTACCGGGCGGCACGGCGGATTTGGGCCCGAGAGCTTCGCCATACCTTCGGTGCACGGCTTCCAGAGTCGTGGCGGATGCGCTTCCACAGCCAGACCGCGGGGGTCTCGCTGACCGCCCAGCAGCCGCTCAACAACATCGTGCGCACGGCGATCGAGGCGCTCGCTGCCGTCCTCGGCGGAACGCAGTCGCTGCACACCAACTCCTACGACGAGGCGCTTGCCCTGCCAACTGAGGAGGCGGTCCGGATTGCCCTGCGGACCCAGCAGATCATCGCCGAGGAGACCGGCGTCACAAACACGATCGACCCGTTGGGCGGCTCGTACTTCGTCGAGGCGCTAACCGACCGCATGGAGGAGCTCTGCTACGAGTACTTCCACAAGATCGATGCCCTCGGCGGCATGGTCGAGGCGGTCAAGCAGGGCTTCCCACAGCGGGAGATCGCCGATGCGGCGTTTGCACTGCAGCGCGAGATCGACGCGGGGCGGCGGACGGTGGTAGGGGTCAACCGCTACACCGAGGGAAACGAGCATGATGAGGTGGCGATCCTGCGCATCGATCCAGCGCTCGAGCGCAAGCAGGTCGAGCGTCTGCGAACGGCGCGGACGGCACGCGAGGCGAAGAGAGCTGTGACGGCGCTGGAGGCCATCCAGGAGGCAGCCGCCGATGAGCATCGCAACCTGATGGAGCCGCTGCTCGCCGCCGCGCGCGCGGGGGCCACCGAGGGCGAGATCGTGCAGGCGCTCCAGCAGGTGTGGGGCGGCTATCGCGAGCAGCCCGTCTTCTGAGCGGCCCATCGGACGGTGCTGCGGGGCGAGCCCGCGCTGCTTCCGCGGCACCGTCGGCGAGCGCGCGCTCGGCAGCAGGCGCAAGACCGCAACTCTGATGGAGCTCTTATCCAACCCGTAGCTTGCTCAGACGTTTGCGGGGAACCCTTAGGTAAGTGATCGAGCAGCGGACACGCATAGGCGACCGGCTGGCCCCCCCAACCGGCCGGATCGCGTCCGTGAGGGGGCGTGGCGTAGCGTCGCTGCTCCCTGGCTCGACACCAAGGCCCACGTACCTGCCCCGCAGCGCGGTGACATCGCTCACAGTCCCGGCCGTTTCCGCAAGGATCGAGAGAAAGGGCCAGGGTTCTCGTCACCGCCCCGGAGGCTAGGTCACATACCCTGGACAGAACGCGGATTCCGCGGCCCGGTCGTCTTCCCCCAGCGGCCGGGCCGTACCGCGTTGGGCGAGGCTCGCCCTGACTGAGGTGGTCGGCACCACCGCGCGCTTGAGCGGCTCGCCTGGACGGGCGGTCAGCGCCACCGCGCGGTTGCGCGAGCGGCGGCCAGCTGTTCCTCGGCGCGGATCACATGCAGAATCGCATTGATCAGCGCCAGGTGCGTGAACGCTTGCGGGAAGTTGCCCAGGTGGCGACCGGTCTCCGGGTCGAGCTCCTCCGCGTAGAGTCCGAGCGGGCTGGCGAAGCCGAGCAGCCGCTCGCAGAGCTTGCGCGCGCGCTCGAGCTCCCCGATTTCGCAGTATGCGGAGACAAGCCAGAACGAGCAGATCAAGAAGCTGCCCTCCCGACCGGTGAGACCGTCATCGGTCTCCTCGGTGCGGTACCGGAGCACGAGCCCGTCGTCGCTCAGCTCATCGGCGATGGCGAAGACCGTGCGACGCACCCGCTCGTCGGTCGGAGGCAGGAAGCGCAGCAGCGGAATCAGCAACATCGCCGCGTCGAGCGCGTTGGTGTCGTAGTGCTGTACGAACACGCCGCGGTGGTCGACCCCCCGCGCGCATAGCTCGGCATGGATCTCGTCGGCTGCTTCGCGCCAGCGCTGCGCGCACTCCCAGTCCTCGCGCAGCTCGGCCAGACGGCTACCGCGGTCGCATGCCACCCAGCAGAAGAGCTTCGAGGAGGTGAAGTGCCTGGGCTGGCCGCGCATCTCCCAGATGCCGTGATCGGGCTCGCGCCAGTGCGCGACCGCTTGCTCGACCTGGCGCTTGAGGATCGGCCAGACGCGCTCGTCGAGCGAGTCCCGCGAGCGGGTGTGCAGGTAGACCGAATCGAGCAACGCGCCCCAAACGTCATGCTGCTTCTGGCTGTAGGCGGCGTTGCCGATCCGGACCGGCCGGGCCCCGTCATAGCCGGAGAGGTGCTCGAGCTCTGACTCCTCGAGCTCTCGCTCGCCACCGACGCCGTAGAGGACCTGCAAATCCTCCTCGCCCCCGGCCACGTCGGCGATGAAATAGAAGAAGTCGTTGGCCTCCCAGTCGAAGCCGAGCGTGTACAGCGCCCAGAGCATGAAGGTGGAGTCGCGGATCCAGCTGTAGCGGTAGTCCCAGTTGCGCTCGCCACGCGGGACCTCGGGAAGCGAGGTGGTGGCTGCGGCCAGCAGCGCCCCGGTCGGCGCGTACGTCAGGCCCTTGAGCGTGAGCGCCGAGCGCTGCAGGTGGCCGCGCCAGGGATGGTCGGGGAAGTTGCCCCGGTCGAGCCAGTGCTGCCAGTGGTGCGCGGTCCATACCAGTCGCCGCTTGGCCTCGTCGACGCTCTTCGGCGGTGCGTGCTCGGACCAGTGCAGCGCGCAGAAGATCTCCTCGCCTTCCTTCATCCGGTGGCGGGCGGTGGCGCGGGGGCCCTCGAAGCCGAGCCGCAGATCCGTCGTGAGGCGCAGCTGAAGGTCGCAATCCGGGTGGCTGGCCAGACCCTCGTGGTACCCCTCGCCGGTGTACTGCCAGCGCACCGGCTTACGCCCGTAGTCGAGCACCGGCTCGCAGTCGAGCGCGATCTGCACCTCGCCGTTGAAGCAGCGCACGGTGCGCAACAGCACGTGATCCGCGTCGTAGTCCGTGGGGGCGCGCTGGTGGGTGTGCGAGCGATCGTGCTCGTGGTGCCAGCCGCCAATCAGCAGCACGTCGCGGACGATCACCCAGCCCGAACCGGTGCCCCAGCTCGTCTCAAGCACCATCGTGCCCGGGAGGTAGCGCCTGGCGGCGGGGACGCTGATTCCCGCCGGCCCGATCCGGAAGCTGCCGGCGCCGCGATCGAGCAGCGCGCCAAAGACACTCGGCGAGTCGACGCGGGGCAGGCACATCCATTCGACCGCGCCGCCAGGAGCGACGAGCGCGACGGTCTCGCAGTCGGACAGGAACGCGTAGTCCGCGATTGGGGGGAACGGACTCGCCCCCGACGGCGCCAGCGACTCCTGCAGCTGCGCAAAGCTCGGCAGGTGAGGGGTGAGCGTGGTCGGCTCGAGCTGGTCGCGTTGCGGATCCATGTTGTGGCCGGGCCGTTCCCTTGAGATCCTCCTAAACCGCTCGGACGTCGTCGTAGGACGCTCCCGCGTGCTGTGAGCTGACGCCGGCTCCCCCGCCGACGCCTAGCGCGCAAAGCAGAGGTCGACCACTGACGACGGCGCCGAGGGTTTGCGCGCCTCGTCGCCCTCGCGAGGGCCGAGGGTGGCGAGGCGGCATGATTGTCCAGGCGAGATGAGCTTTGGCGGCATGGGAGCGATGCACACCCCCGGCAGCGGCGCGATGCGCGCGCTGCGCGGACCGGCGCGCGAGCCGCCGCCCCTGATGGATCCCTCGCGCAAGCGCGACACGCGCCGGATCCTGTCCCTGTTTGCGCCCTACTGGCCGAGGCTGGCGCTCGTGGTGGCGCTGATCATGCTCGCCGCCGGTGCGGGGATGGCCAACCCGTTCCTGATCCGCGCCGCGCTCGACGACGGGCTTCTGCGACGCCAGGGGACGGTCCTCGCCGAGACCGTGCTCGGGATGATCGGGGTCGCGATCTTCCAGGCTTCCACTGGGGTCTGGCAGACGTACATGTCAAATCTCGTGGGCCAGCGGGTGATGCATGACCTGCGCGCCGCCGTCTACCGCCACCTGCAGCGGATGTCGCTTGCGTTCTTCACCCGCACGCGCACCGGCGAGGTGCAGTCGCGGATCGCCAATGACGTCGGCGGCCTCGACAACGTGGTGACGACGACCGCAACCACGATCGCCCAGAACGCCACCACCGTGATCGCCTCCCTCGTCGCCATGTGCCTGCTTGACTGGCGGCTGGCCGCGATCTCGCTCGTGTTCGTGCCGCCATCGGTGTGGGGGACGCGCCAGGTCGGCAGGATCCGCCGCCGCATCACCACCGAGCAGCAGCGTCGGCTGGCGGACATGCTGGCGCTGGTGGCCGAGTCCCTGTCGGTCTCCGGGATCCTGCTCGGCAAGACGATGGGGCGCGGCGAGGAGCTTGCCGAGCGCTTCGCGAGCGACTCGAAACGGATCGCCGACCTGGAGGTGCGCTCCCGGATGGCGGGGCGCTGGCTGATGGCCACGATCCAGCTGACGTTCGCGGTTCAGCCAGCGGTGATCTACTGGCTCGCGGGACAGAGCATCGTCGGCCAGTCGATCTCGATTGGAACGGTTGTGGCGTTCACAACCCTGCAGACGCGCCTGCTGTTCCCGATCCAATCGCTGCTCAACGTGCAGGCGGACATGGAGGCCTCCCTGGCGCTGTTTGACCGTATCTTCGAGTACCTCGATTTGCCGGTCGAGATCGTGGAGGTCGCCAACCCGGTCGAGCTCGTTCCCGAGAAGGTTGCCGGCGAGGTTCGCTTCGAGGACGTGTGGTTCAGCTACGGTGCGAATGGCGCCTCCGCCTGGAACGTCGAGGCGATCGACCTGGTTGTGCCGGCGGGTGCTCGCACTGCGATCGTGGGCGAGACGGGTGCCGGCAAGACGACGCTCGGCTACCTGGTGGCGCGGCTCTACGAGCCTCAGCGCGGACGGGTGACGATCGATGGCATCGACATCCGCGAGCTCAGCCTCGCCTCGCTCGCCCGCACGGTCGGCGTTGTCTCGCAGGAGACATACCTGTTTCACGCCAGCGTGCGCGAGAACCTGCGCTTCGCCAAGCCCGACGCCACAGATCGCGAGATCGAGGAGGCGGCCCGCGCCGCCCGCATTCACGAGCTGATCGAGTCGCTGCCCGACGGCTACGAGACCATCGTCGGCGAGCGTGGCTACCGCTTCTCGGGCGGCGAGAAGCAGCGGATCGCGATCGCCCGCACGATCCTGCGCAACCCGCCGGTGCTCGTGCTGGACGAGGCCACGAGCTCCCTCGATACGCGCACCGAGGCAGCGGTGGCGCGTGAGCTGGAAGCTCTCTCCAAGGGCCGTACGACGATCACGATCGCCCACCGGCTCTCAACCGTTCGCGACGCCGATCAGATCGTGGTGATGGACGCGGGGCGGATCGTCGAGCGCGGCACTCACGAGCAACTGCTCGCGTTGGGCGGACGCTATGCGGCGCTGGTCGCGCGCGATCTGACCGAGCCGCTCGACGCGCTGGAGGCGGCCGAGCCTGAGGCGCTTGAGCCGGCGACCCCCGGCGGCAAGGAGGGAGCGGCGCGTGGGCGGGGTCGGGCAGCTTGATCGGGCCCGTTCCCTCAGGCGAAGCCGAGCATGGTGCGAGTCCCGACCCTCGCCGGCGCCGGTTGGCGGCAGGCCGGGGATCTCAGCGCTGAGCGCCCAGGGTGGCTGCGTCCGCATGGAGCGGCGGCTCTGGGGCGAGCTTGCCCTCCAGGCGCAACCGCGGTAGCGCCCGGGCGAGCGGGGACGGCAGCGCCCAGTTCCGCTCGCCCGCCAGCAGCATCAACGCCGGCACCAGCAGAGCGCGCACGACTGCGGCGTCGAGCGCCACTGCGCTCGCGAGCGCCACGCCGAACAGCGCGATCACCCACTGGCCACCGAGCACGAACGCCCCGAACACGAGCACCATGATCGCCGCCGCGGCCGTGATCGTTCCGCCGGTTGCGGCCAGGCCGTGCGCGACGGCAGCGGCGTTCACGCGCCGCCGACACCACTCCTCGTGCACGCGTGCGAGCAGGAACAGCTCATAGTCCGTGGAGAGCCCGAACAGGATCGGGAACATCAGCACGGGTAGGAACGATTCAATCGGCCCGCGCGAATCGATCCCGATCAGCGATGAGCCCCACCCGTACTGGAAGACGGCCGTGACCACCCCAAACGCCGCCCCCGCGGAGAGCAGGTTCATGGCGGCTGCGGTCAAGGGGATCAGCAGGCTGCGGAACAGGACCATCAACAGCAGCAAGCCGACGGCGACGATCACCCCCACGAACAGCGGTAGCTTGCCCGCGATCGCATCGGCGAAATCGGCGAAAGCGGCGGTGCTGCCGCCGACCTCCACGGGCAGATGGCTGGCGCCAAGCGCCTTCGGGATCACATGCGTGCGCAGGCGATGCAGCAGCGCCACGGTGGCCGCGGCCTCGGGCGAGCGGGCGGGGATCACGGCGGCGAGCGCCACCGTCGGCCGACGCGACCCACCCCCTACGAGCGAGGGCGCGGTGACGCGCTGCACGCCGGGGGTCGCTGCGGCTGCGCTGATGACGCGCTTGAACGCGGTCCAATCGCCGATGCCGCGGATCCGCGCAACCAGCTCGAACGGTCCGTTGTAGCCGGCGCCGAAGCCGCGTGCAAGCAGCTCATAGGCGGTGCGCGTGGTCGACCCCGGCGGGTCGTTGCCCGCGTCGGCCGAGCCCAGCCGCATCGAGAAGAACGGTACCGTCAGCAGGCCCATCAGCGCGAGCGCGACCAGCACCGCCATCCGGGGGTGTCGGCGCAGCTGCTGCGCCCAGCGGCGCCACCTGGCCGATTCATCATCCGCGCGCGGCGCCCCGGCCGCGATCGCCCGGCGCTCGCGGCGGCGCAGCGTGCGCAGGCCAAACACCCCGAGCAGTGCGGGTAGCGCCGTCAGCGCTGCGATCACGGTGAAGGCGACGCAGATTGCGGCTGCGACCGCGACCCCGTAGAGGAAGCCGATCCCAAGCGCGAACATGCTGAGCATCGCCAGGCAGACGATCGCGCCGGCGCAGAGCACGGCGCGTCCGGAGGTGTCAAGCGCCTCGAGCACGGCCTGCTCGGCGCTGCGCCCGCGAAGCGTCGCCTGGCGGAAGCGGGTGACGATGAACAGGGCGTAGTCGACGCCGACGCCAAGGCCGATCAAGAGCGCGAGCTGGCCGGAGAAGTCGGCCATCACGATCAGCCGCGAGGCGAGCTTGATCACCGCGATCCCGGCGCCGAGCGACAGTCCGGCGGTCGCGAGCGCGCACAGCGTCGCTGGCACCGAGCCGAAAACCGCAAGCAGAACCAGGCCAGCGGCGATGAAGCCGAACGCTAGGCTGGTCGAACCGCTGAGCCCCAGGCCGCTCTCGGCGATCTGGCCGTCCGCGGCGAAACGCACGCCGCGTCCCGAGGCGCCGCTGAGGATCCTGTCGAAGCGCGCGGCTGCGGCTGCGGGGTAGCGGAACGCGGGCACAGCGAAGGTGACGGTCGCATAGCCGATTCGCCCCGTGCGTGAGATGTGCCCGGGCGCGCCGTAGGGGCCGAGCACCAGCGTGACGTCGGGGAGGCTTTGCACGCGCGCCAGCAACCGCTCGACGCGGGCGCGCACCCGCGCGTCGGTGAGCCGGCGCGAGCGGCTCGCCACCACGAGTTGGTCGACGTCGCCGGCAAATCTCGGGGCCGCGTCGCGCAGCAACTGGAAGGCCCGATAGCTGCCGGTTCCAGGCAGACGGTAGTCGTTCCGGTAGGCGCCGCCTTCGAAGCTCGCCAGCGCGCCGAGCACGGTGACCGCCACAAGCCAGCTGGCGATCACCCGCCAGCGATGGCGCACAGACCAAAGCCCAAGCGCCCTCACCAGGCGCCACGGTAGCAGGCGTCGGCGCAGGCTCCTGGCTACAGTCGGCTCGTAGTGGCCCTCCCAAGCAGCGCCGGCATCCTCCTCTACCGCCGCCGCGACGACGGCCTTGAGGTGCTGCTCGTCCACCCCGGAGGGCCACTGTGGAGGGGGCGGGACGCCGGTGCCTGGTCGATCCCCAAGGGCGAGCACCCGCGCGAGGAGGATCCGCTGCAGGCGGCGCGGCGCGAGTTTGCCGAGGAGCTCGGGGTCCTCCCGCCGCCGGGCGAGCCGATCCCGTTGGGCGAGGTGCGGCAGCGCTCGGGCAAGCGCGTGCGGGCGTTCGCGCTCGAGGGGGAGCTCGATTCCGAGCGGATCGCAAGCAACTCCTTCGAGATGGAATGGCCGCCGCGCTCGGGGCGCCGGCAGACGTTCCCCGAGGTCGACCGCGCCAGGTGGTTCACGCTTGAGGAGGCGCGCCGACGGATCAACAAAGCCCAGGTCGAGCTGCTCGACCGGCTGGCCGCCGCGGTGGGGTGGCGGCCTTGAGCGCCGGGCGCATATCATTGAGGCATCAACCAGTCCATCTCGACAACTCTGTTCAGCGACCCGGCCTGCCCCTGGGCTTACTCCGAGAGTCCGGCGCTGCGCGTGCTCGAGTGGCGCTATCGCGAGCAGCTTGCCTGGCGGCTTGTGCCGATCGGTCTGACCGAGTCAGCCGAGCAGTACCGGCGGCGCGGGTACACGCCCGCGCGCAGCGCGCTCGGTGCGCTGCGCTTCCGCGAGCGCTATGGCATGCCGTTCGCCGTCGCGCCGAAGCCCCGCGTGAGCGCCACCGCCCGCGCCTGCCGAGCGATCGTCGCCACCCGCCTGCGCCACCCAGGCCGCGAGTTCTCCGTCTACCGCGCGATCCAGCTTGCGAACTTCAACACTCCGCTCGTGCTCGATGACGACGAGCAGCTGCGGGCGGTGCTGCGTGAGGTCCCCGGCGTGGATGCGGACGGGGTGATCGCTGCGCTCGACTCAGCGGAGGTGAGCGCCGCCTACGAGGCGGGCCGTGCCGAGGCGCGCAGCGCCGCCGGCTCGGCAGCGGAGCTGCAGGGCAAGACCGCTCAAACCGATGGGCCGGTCCGCTTCACCGCCCCCTCGCTGGTGTTCGAGCGCGACGGCCAGCGGCTCGTGGCAGGCGGCTTCCAGCCGGTCGAGGCCTACGACGTGCTCATCTGCAACCTCGATCCCACCTTGCGCCGCGAGCCTCCTCCAGATTCGCCCGAGCCGCTCCTCGACGCCTTCCCTGAGGGGCTCACGACCCAGGAGGTGGCGGCGCTTTTGGCCCGTGGCAACGATCCTCCCGACCGCGCTGGCGCCGAGGCGGCTTTGATCGAGCTGCTGGCCGCTGGTCGCGCGGCGCGCAGACCGCTTGGCGACGACGCGCTCTGGTACCCGGCTTCAGCGACGGCCTGAAGCCTCGTGGGGGCCCTGGACCTGGCTGCTGGCGTCCGAGCCTTCCGCAAACCGCTAACCTTGTGATGTCCAGGTCCAGGGAGGTGCGATGTCGGCTCCACGATGGTTTGCGGGTAGGCGCGCGAGCGTCGCGGTTCTGGCTGTCCTGCTCGGGATTGGGGGGGCGAGCGGCTGGTCGGCGCTCGGAGGCGGTGCGGCGCGGGCGAGCAGTGCGGGTGCGAGCGGCGGACGTTTGCGGGAGGCGCGGAGTGCGATCCGCTTCTCGCATGCCGTGATCGTCGACGAGCAGCGACCCGGCTTCGAGCCCGACGTCAAGGTCGCTCCCGGCGGGGAGATCTACCCGAGTGTCCCGAATGGCTTCTCGACCACGATCAGCTACGTCTGGGATTCCCGCGATGGCGGCAACAGCTACCAGCCGATCCCCGGGCAAATCGGCCCCGGCAAACCGGAGACGTGCGTTGGCGGCGGCGATAGTGACCTGTTCCTCGATCGAGCGGGCGATCTCTTCTTCTCCGACCTGCAAGGGTTGACGAACATCTCTAACAGCGTCTCCAGGGATGGTGGCGCGAGCTGGTCGACGAACTGCGCGGGCGCCCCGAACACACCTGATGACCGCATGTGGTTCGCGGGCAGCGGCACGCTTGCGAAGGGCAACCTCACCCTCTATCAGGACTTCGACGCGGTTGCCTCCGCTGCCACCACCGGCAACAACGTCCTTGTCGAGACGGTCTCGCGCGACGGCACGACCTTCCTGCCCGTGATCAACACGCGCCCGAGCAGCGACTGCCTGGGGATCGCGGTGCACGATTGCGTGACCGGCAACGAGGGGATCTCCGGCAACCAGGTGGTCGACCCGAGGACGGGCGACGTCTATATCGCGCACACGACGACCGAGGGCTCAAGCGGCGAGGTCGGTGTACGGGTCGCTGAGGGCAGGATCGCGCCCGGCATCCCGCCCACCGCGACATGGAGCGAGAGTGCGAACCTCGACGGCCCCCTCTGCCCTGACTCAAGCTGCGTCGACTCGGCCGGCAACCCCGGGGAGATCGCCGGCGAGAACTTCGCCACGATCGCACGCGACTCGGCCGGCTACCTGTACGTCACCTTCACGGCCGGACCGCTCGACCACAACCCGGGCGACCCCAACTTCGGCGCGCTCAAAGCGCCCGAGCAGATCTACGTTGTGCACTCGCTTGAGCCTGCCGGGTCGAACCCTGCCTCGGTGAGGTGGTCACGACCCCAGCGGATCACCGGCTCTGGCGCGAGCGCCGGCACCAACACCTTCCCATGGATCACTGCCGGCTCGAACGGCCGCGTCGACGTCGCCTACTACCACACCGCCGAGGTATCGCAGCGCGGGACGTGTGCGAGCGGCTCGGGCACGTGTACGCTCTATGGCGCTTCTAGCCTTACACACGCCGAATGGTCGGTGCAGATGGCGCAGAGCCTCGACGCTCACGCGCGCCACCCCCGCTATGCGATCTGGAACGTCTCCGAGGCGCCGGTCAAGCACGGGCAGATCTGCACCAACGGGATCGGCTGCGCGACCGGCGGCGACCGCAGCCTTGGCGACTTCCTGCAGGTGACGATCGACAACCGTGGCGCGGCGCTCGTCTCCTACGTGTTCGACACTTCCGCCGACACATCCGCCGGCGAGAACGCCGGCCCCGAGGTGATCAGCCGGCAGATCTCCGGGCCGAGTCTGTACGGCTGGGTTGGCACTGTCACCCAGGGCCGCGGGCCGGGGCAGTACATGGGCAGTGTGAGCGATCCCCGGGGCGATGCCTTCTACGCGGCCAATGGCAGCCGCACTCCGGCAAGCGCGAACCTCGATCTGCTCGGCGCCTCGCTTGGCAACGGCAAGCATCGCACCCTGCTCGCGCGCATCCGCGTCCGCAGCTTGCGCAGCCTGTCGGTCTCGCCCGCCATCGGCGGGCCCGACGCAAGCTGGATGATCCGCTGGACCGTGGTCGACCCCGGTACGACCGGAAACGGACACATCTACTACGCGGGCATGGACAACAACGCCGGGCTCGGGGGATCGGGGATCCCGAGCTTCTTCGCCGGTGACACCTCGGCCGTGCCGCCTCCGGGCAATGCGGTCGAGCACACCAAGTACATCACCTATCCGCAGACGCACCCGTTGAGTGCCAGAGACGCCTCGTACGATCCGCGCACCGGCGTGATCACGCTGCGGATCCCCCGCGCCGACGTGGGCAACCCGGCCAATGGCACGCGCCTATACAGCGTCACGGCGTTCACGGCCACCTCGGCAACGCCGCAGTCAGCCGAGACCCTGTTCAACCTGATCGACTCGACCACGCCGTTCGAGCTTGTGGTCGGGCCGCCCGGAACGGTCGGCAAGCCGATCGGGCCGAGCGCGACGGACTCCGGATTCAGCGCGCCGATGCGGTGATCGCCGGCGACGGCCGCTGCGCCCGCCAAGCAAAGGGCCGCGCGTCAGATTGACGTCAGGTCTGCCGCGGCAACGGGGTAGGCTGTCGGCGCCTTGCGGATCATCGTTCTCGCTCTCGCCGTGCTCGTGCTTGCCGGGGGAAGCGCAGTTGCGCTCACGCTCGGCAGCTCCGCCGAGCGGCCGCCGCGCGTCCGTGTGACGCTCGTCGCCTCCGACCCGCGACCGTGGCCGGGAGAGCCGCTGCGCTTGAGCGGCCGCGTTCGCCCCTCCCAGCCTGGCCGGCTGCTGCTCGTGCAGCGCCACGACCGCCGGCGCTGGGTCGCCGTCGCGCGGCTGCGGCTGAGCCGCGCCTCGCGCTTCTCGCTGCGTTGGAGGAGGCGCTCGTCGGGACGGATCATCCTGCGCGCCCTGCTGGTGGCCGAGGGCGGTCTCCCCGGTGGCGCCTCGTACCCGTTATCGCTCGATTTCGAGCCGCTTCACCGGATCAAGCACGTCGTCATCATCACCCAGGAGAACCGCTCCTTCGACCAGTACTTCGGCACCTACCCCGGCGCGGATGGAATCCCCGGCCTAGCCGGCAACCGGGGGCGCGTGCCGTGCGTTCCCGATCCCGGCGCGGGCGGCTGCATCAAGCCCTACCACGACCCCCAGGACAGAAACTACGGGGGGCCGCACTCGGCGGTCAACGCGCGCGCCGACATCGACGGCGGCCGGATGGACGGCTTCGTCGGCCAGGCCGAGAGGGGCAAGGGCTGCAGCACCGTCAACCCCAACTGCAGCGCCTGCGTCAGCGCCAGCCAGAGCAGGTGCATCGACGTGATGGGCTACCACGATGGCGCCGACATACCCAACTACTGGCGTTACGCCCGCGCGTTCGTGCTCCAGGATCACATGTTCGAGTCCGTTGCCTCCTGGAGCCTGCCGGCCCACCTGTTCATGGTCTCGGCGTGGTCGGCCCGCTGCTCAAGCCCCTACCGCCCATTCTCATGCCGTAACGCCGTCCAGGCGCCGAATCGCGACTTTGCAACGGTTGCCGGGGGGCCCAACGATGGCAGGCTCCGCTACGCCTGGACCGACATCACCTGGCTTCTGCACCGGGCTGGGGTCAGCTGGGCCTACTACGTGTTCAAGGGGAGCGAGCCCGACTGCGAGGCGGATCAGGCGGAGGTGTGCCGACCGGTCGAGCAGGGACCGCGAACGCCCGGGATCTGGAACCCGCTGCCGTCGTTCACCGACGTCGCGGAGGACCGTCAGCGCGGCAACATCCGCTCGCTGCGCGCCTTCTTTGCCGCCGCCAGACGGGGCACGCTGCCGGCCGTCTCCTGGATCGACCCGAACGGCGCCGTCTCGGAGCATCCGCCGGCCCTGATCTCCTCCGGCCAGACGTACGTGACCGGCCTGATCAACGCGATCATGCGCAGCCCTGAGTGGGGCTCCACCGCGATCTTCCTCAACTGGGATGACTGGGGTGGCTTCTACGACCACGTCGATCCGCCGCGAGTCGACCGCAACGGCTACGGATTGCGCGTGCCGGGGTTGGTGATCAGCCCTTACGCCCGCCACGGCTTCATCGACCATCAGACGCTCAGCCAGGACGCCTACCTGAAGTTCATCGAGGACGACTTCCTCGACGGTCAGCGGCTCAATCCGGCGACGGACGGACGTCCCGATCCGCGCCCCGACGTGCGCGAATCCGAGCGGATCCTCGGCAGCCTGACACGCGACTTCAATTTCGGCCAGCCGCCGCGCCCCCCGCTGATCCTGCCCGTCTGCCCCCGCACCGACCTCCAGCCCAAGCCCGCATGCCCGGCGCCCGGGACGCTGCCGCTGGCGGCCCAGGAGCGAGCGGGCTAACCCCGTGGCCAGCCCACGGCGGTAAGTGCAGCGGCGCGCCCCGCGCTCGGGCGATGCGACGATGCGCAACCATCCTCATGCTGGCGCTCTCGCCTGATCCCAAGCCGACTCGGCACCCCGCCGTGCAAGCATTCGCGCCCGGCCGGGTCAACCTGATCGGTGAGCACACCGATTACAACGGCGGCCTGGCGCTCCCGTTTGCCCTGCGCGCCGGCGTGCGCGTCGAGGCCCGCGCCAGCAGTGAGGAGGAGATAGTGGCGCGCGCGCTCGACCTCGGCGAGGATGACCGCTTCCCGCTGCGCGCGATCGAGCCGGCCGACGGCTGGCGGGCGTTTGTCCGCGGCGCCGTCGCCGAGCTTCGCCGTAGCGGCGTACCGATCCGCGGGGCGACGCTTGCGATCAGCGGCGATCTCCCCCGAGGCGGCGGGCTCTCCTCCTCGGCTGCGCTGACCGTCGCGCTCTGCCTGGCGCTGATCGAGCTGGCCGGCGCGCGCCGACCCGGCGCGCTGGCGCTGGCGCGCATCTGCTCGCGAGTCGAGCATGCCTGGGCGGGCGCAATGACCGGCCTGCTCGACCAGCTCGCCTCGCTCTGTGGCCGTGAGCGCCACGTCCTCTTGATCGACTTTGCCGCGCTTGAGCTCGAGCAGGTCCCGCTCAAGCTGGCAGGCCACCGGCTTGTCGTGCTCGACTCCGGCGAGCGCCACGCACATGGCGCCTCCGGCTACAACGAGCGGCGCCGCGAGTGCGCGCGCGCCTGCGAGCTGCTCGGCGTGCGCACATTGCGCGAGGTCACCCCTGAGCGTGCCGAGCGTCTACCCGAGCCGCTTCGGCGTCGCGTGCGCCACGTGCTCTCGGAGAACGAGCGCGTGCGCCAGGCGGCGGCGGCGCTGCGCGCCGGCGACATGAGCGCGCTCGGCGCGCTGCTCGATGCCTCGCACGCAAGCCTGCGCGATGACTATGAGGTCTCGACCAGCGCGCTCGAGGCAGCCGTGGAGCGCTTGCGCAAGTCGGGCGCGCTCGGGGCGCGCCTGATCGGGGGCGGCTTCGGCGGCGCTGTGATCGGGCTGCTACCCCCGGGGGTCGTGGCTCCGGCCGGGGCGCTCGAGGTCGCTCCCGGCCCCGGGGCGCACGCCAGCCGGCTTGCCTGAGCTGCCGCGCGCGGCTCTCAGCGCGCCGCCCAGATGCCGCCGTCGACCGGGATGATCGCGCCCGTCGTGTAGGCACCGGCGCGGCTTGCGAGGTAGATCGCCGTGCCAGCGATGTCGTCGGGGCGACCGATCCGGCCAAGTGCCGCGGACGCGGCGATCTGCTCGCCGAACGCCTCTAGCGTCGCGCGCATCATCTTCGAGGGAAAGGGGCCGGGGGCGATCGCGTTGACGGTGATCCGGTCGGCGCCGAGTCGCCGGGCCAGCACCCGCGTGAGGTGGTGCACGCCCGCCTTCGAGGCGGCGTAGGAGTAGATCTCGAGATCGGGAACGCGCAACCCCTCGATCGAGCCGACATTGATGACGCGCGCGGGGTCCTCGTCGGTTGCGGCCGCCCGTAGCAGCGGCAGGCAGGCACGGGTGAGGAAGAAGGGGGCCTTCAGGTTGATGTTCAACACCTTCTCCCAGGCGGAGGCGGGGAACTCCTCAAGCGGCGCCCCCCAGGTTGCGCCCGCGTTGTTGACGAGGATGTGCAGACGCTCCTCGCGCTCCTCGAGCTCGCGCGCCAGCCGCACGCACTCCTCCTCGCTGCTGAGATCGGCGTTGATGTAGCGCACCTCGCCGTGGCGGGAGAGCTCGGCGGCCGCGCGCTCGCCCTCCTCCGCCTTACGCGAGCTGATGTAAAGCCGCTCGGCGCCCGCCTGCAGTAGCCCGCGCGCGATCATCTGCCCGACCCCGCGTGTGCCGCCGGTGACGAGCGCCACCTTCCCGGTCAGCTGGAAGAGCTCCATCGCCGGCCGCCAAGCTAGCGCAGCGCGGGCTAGGGCGTGATCCGCTCGAACACGGCCGCCAGCCCCTGGCCGCCGCCGATGCACATCGTCTCGAGCCCGTAGCGTCCCTCGCGACGGTCGAGCTCGCGCAACAGGGTTGCGAGGATCCGCGCGCCCGTCGCACCGATCGGGTGGCCGAGCGAGATCCCCGACCCGTTGACGTTGAGGCGCTCGTAGCCGTCGGGCAGTCGCCAGTTGCGGAGCACTGCGAGCACCTGCACCGCGAACGCCTCGTTCAGCTCGATCAGGCTCATCTGGTCGAGCGTCAGGCCGGCGCGCTCAAGCGCCTTTGCGCTTGCAGGAACGGGGCCGATCCCCATCGTCTCCGGTGGCACGCCGGCAACGGCCCAGGAGACCAGGCGCGCGAGGGGTCGCAGGCCAAGCTCCGCCGCCTTGCCGCGGTGGGTGACGATGCAGGCTGCGGCGCCGTCGTTCTGACCGGAGGCATTGCCGGCCGTGACCGTTGCCTCCGGGTCCTGCGCGAGCATGATCGGCCTGAGCGCCGCGAGTGCCTCGAGCGTGGTGTCAGGCCGCGGGTGCTCGTCGCGGTCGACCATCCGCGCGCCGGTCTTGCGATCGGGCACCTCGACCGGAACGATCTCCTCGGCGAAGTCGCCGCGCTCGTGCGCGGCCACCGCCCGACGGTGGGAGAGCAGGGCGAGCTCATCCTGCTCCTCACGAGGTATCCCGTACTCGCGGCGCAGGTTCTCCGCGGTCTCGAGCATCCCGCCCGCCACCGGGTGATTTGCCCCGCCGGCGGTGACGCGCGCGCGGTCGAGGCGGTCCTCGAGCATCGCGCCGCCCGAGCGCACGCCCCAGCGCACGCGCGTCGAGTAGAGCTCGACCTGGCTCATGCTCTCGGCGCCACCGGCGATCACGAGGTCCGCTACGCCGGTCTGCACCATCATCGCCGCCTCGAGCACCGCTTGCAGCCCCGAGCCGCAGCGGCGGTCCACCTGGATGCCTGGCACTTCGACCGGCAGTCCAGCATCAAGCGCTGCGACGCGGCCGATTGCGGGCGCCTCGCCATTCGGATACCCCTGGCCGAGGATCACGTCGTCGACTTGCTCGGGCGGGATCCCGGTACGGCGCAGCAACTCCCCGATCACCGTCGTCGCCAGCCGCACGGCGGGCACCTCGCGGAATACCCCGCCAAAGCGCCCGACGGGCGTTCGCAGCGGCTCGCAGATCACGGCGTCACGCATCAGCTCCGGCATCACCGAGACTGTAGCCGGGGCGGCTTGCCGCATGCTCCGTAGACTCAGGTCGCGATGCGCGCGCCGCTTGTCAACTTCGCCGCCGAGCGAGCGGCCAAGCGAATCCCATACCTGCGCCGGCTGCCCGTGGCGCGGCTGCTTGCGCTCGGCGAGGTGCTGCTACTCGCCAAGGCGCACGCCGAGCTTCTGACGCCCGCTGAGCGCCGCCGCCTCCTCCGGCTGCTGCGGCAGGCGGGCGCGCGGCCGGGACGGCTCAGCCCCGCGCAGCGGGCGGAGCTTGAGAAGCTGATCGACAAGGCTCAACCGCGGCTGTTCGTTGGAGAAGCCGCCCAGCGGCTCTCGCCCGTGCCCCTGCCGAAGCGGCTCGTGCGCGGTCCAAGCCGCCGTCGGCGCTCGCGCTGAGCAAGCACGGCGCTCATCGCGCGCCGCTCCGGGGGCCAGGCAGCACCGGCATGCGGCGCGCAGTTGATCGCCTGCGCGGCTGGCGGTGGCATGCGGCGCTCGAGCACGACCCGCACGCCGCGCCTCGGCGCGAGCGTGATCACGCGGAACGCCGCGCGCTCACGCCTCCTTGAGACAGGGCGAAGCCGGGTCCGCTCGAGGATCCGCTGCAGGGCCACGCGCATCTCCATCAGCGCGAAGCTCGCGCCAAGGCAGCGGCGGGGACCGCCGCCGAACGGCAGCCACGTGTAGGTGTCCGGCGGGTCACCGACGAGGAAGCGCTCCGGGCGAAAGCGGCGTGGCTCGGGATACAGATCGGCGCGCCGGTGGATGATCCGAATCGAGGGGTTGATCTCGGTCCCCGCGGGGATCACCCACTCGCCGAGGCGGAACGGTGCGTTTCGCACCACCCGTCCGACCCCCGGGATCACTGGCCGCAACCGCAGCGCCTCCTTGATCACGGCGTCGAGATAGGCAGGCTCGCCGCTGCGTGCGCGCTCGAGCACGCGCTGATCGTGCAGCAGCAGATCGAGCGTCCACGCCAGGCCGGTGGCGGTCGTCTCCGAGCCGGCCAGCAGCAGCGTGAGCAGCTCGTCGCGAACCTCCCGGTCGGACAGTGACTCGCCGCGCTCATCGCGGGCGAGCAGAAGCGTCGAGAAGATGTCGTCGCGCTCCTGAAGCGAAGGGTCCGCGCGCCGCCGTTTGATCTCGGCGTAGAGAAGCTCATCGAGCGCCTGGCGGCGCCGCTCGAAGCGGCGCCGGAACCGATCGATCCCGAGCTGGGGGAGCAGGAACACGGAGAGCAGGCCGCCGGGCTGCCCGAGCGGGTCGATCAGCGCCCGCACTCGCCTGTGCAGCTCGCGCTCCGGCGCAGCGCCCGTGGGATCGCCGCCCAGGATCTCGGCGGGGGTGCGATCGCGGGAACCCCGGCGGTGCTCGGCGTATCCGGCTCCTGACACCGCGGCTGAGGCGGGGTGCGATCGCTGACCGAACACCGCGCGCGCGATCACGCGCAGCGTCAGCGACTGCATGCTCTCAAGCAGCGCGAACGGCTCGCCCAGCGGCCAGGAGTCGATCTCGGCATCGGCCTCCTCGCGGACCGCCTGCTCATGCGCGGCGATCCGGCGGCCATGAAACGGGGGCAGCAGCAGCCGCCGATGGCGCAGATGCTCGTCGCCGTCGAGCAGCAGGACGGAGTGTCTGCCGAGGATCGGCCCAAGCACCTCGTTTGCCTCGCCGGCGTTGAGCTGCTCGTGCGGACCGCGGAACAGCTGCTTTGCGAGTGCGGGCTCGAAGATCATCACGAAGCGCTGGTCGAACAGCGTCTCGAACGTGACCGCATCGCCGTAGCGCCGCCGGCAGAGCTCGATGAAGCCGAACCGGCCGAGCACGAAGCCGAGCGTCTGCAACGTCGGTGGCAGCGGCGGGCCGGGGGGCAGGCGGATCTCGCGGGCAGCTGCGCCTTGGCTTGCCACGGCTTGATCGTCGCACAGCCGCCGTGTCGCGCGACCTGGAGCGGCCGTGGCGCGCGACCTGGAGCGGCCCGTGTCGCGCGACCTGGCCGATCGACGTAGCGCGACCTGGCCGATCGACGTAGCGCGACCGTGGCTGGGACGGCACCGTCCACTCTCAGGCAGAACTTACGCGACCTTTAGGACGGCGGCGCACTCCGGCGCAGCGCGTCTGTCAAGCTATTTAGACGAAAGAGCCCTGCTTCCGACAAACAGAGGCCTGCTCCGATTCCGAGGGCCAGGTGCGAAGAGGACAGGCGAGAAGAAAGGCAAGGCGTTGATCAGGTTCCTGCGCACAGCTCCACTGCGTCGTCTGCTGGCGGCGATCGCAGGTGCCGTCGTGGCGATCGGCGGCGGCACAGCAATCGCGCTGGCTGCCACCGGTAACGGACCGGTGCCCAAGAGCGAGCCGCTGGCGAAGGCGGTTCGCCAGGCGCTGGCAGCCCCCAGGCCGTCAGGGGTCAGCGCCGACATCACCTACACCAACCACCTCTTCACCAGCGCCGAGCTGCCGGGGCAGGCCAGCGACCCGCTGCTACAGGGCGCGAGCGGCCGCTTCTGGTATGCGCCCGCGGAGCGCAGCTTGCGGCTTGAGCTGCAGACGAGCAACGGCGACAGCAACTTGCTCGTGCGCGGCCGGCGCTTCTGGATCTCCGATCCCGCGCAGCAGACCGTGTACGAGGGTACGTTGCCGGCGGGGGCGTCGGAGGTAAAGGGGAGCGGCCAAGCGGCGCTGCCGTCAGTTGCCCAGATCCAGTCTCGCCTCGACAGGCTGGCGCAACGTCTTGACATCTCGCGCGCGATCCCAAGCGACATCGCCGGCCAGCCGGCCTACACCGTGCGCGTCTCGCCGAAGCACGATCGCGGCCTCCTCGGCGCCGCACAGCTCGCCTTCGATGCGACGCGCGGGGTGCCGCTCGAGTTCTCGGTGTACGCCATTGGCAACCCGAGCCCCGTCCTGCAGGTGCAGGCCACTGACATCTCCTTCGGCCCGGTCCCACCCTCGGTCTTTGCCATCTCCCCGCCCGCCGGCTACAAGGTCGTGCGCGTGTCGACTCCGACCGCGGGCGCCACCTCGGTCGGCGGACACGGAAAGGTGCTCCACGGGATCGTCGCGGTCCGGCGTGCGTTGCCGTTCAAGCTGCATGCGCCTGCTCGCTTGGCCGGGCTGGCGCGCCACGATGTCGCCGGCGTCGGCCGGGCTGGCGAGGCGAGCGCGATCATCACCTACGGACGTGGCCTCGGGTCGATCGTCGTGATCGAGCGGCCTGCCGCCGGGGCCCAGCCGCTGCTCGGCAGCAGCCGGATCGGCGCATCTCAGGGGACCGGTGGACTGGTGTTACCGACCGTCAGGATCGACGGTGTCAAGGGACGTGAGCTGGACACGGCGCTCGGCACCGTGCTCAGCTTCGAGCGCGGCGGCGTGAGCTACACGCTGCTTGGCTCAGTGGCGCCGCGCGTTGCTGAGAAAGCCGCGCGGCAGCTGTGAGCGAGGAGCCGCCGCCGGTCGAGGTCCGCGGCCTGGTCAAGCGCTACGGCCGGCTGTCAGCGGTCGACGGGGTCGATCTCACCGTGCAGCGCGGCGATGTGTACGGCTACCTCGGACCCAACGGGGCGGGCAAGACGACCTCGCTACGGATGATGCTCGGGCTGATCCGCCCGACTGCCGGCACCGTGCGGTTGTTCGGGCGCGACCCCCAGGAGAGCGTACGCGCGCTCGAGGGCGTGGCGGGCTTCGTTGAGGCGCCCACCTTCTATCCCTATCTGAGCGGGCGGCGCAACCTCGAGCTGCTGGCTGCCTACGACGGCGGCGACGCCAGGCGGCGGGTGGACGCGGCGCTCGAGACGGTCGAGCTGCTCGAGCGCGCCGGGGACCGAGTCGGGGGCTATTCGCACGGCATGCGCCAACGGCTCGGGATCGCCGCTGCGCTGCTGCGCAATCCAAAGCTGTTGCTGCTCGACGAGCCGGCGACGGGGCTTGACCCGGCAGGGATGCGCGACATGCGGCTTCTGATCCGCCGCCTGTCCGATCAGGGGATCACCGTGCTGCTCTCCAGTCATCTGCTGAGCGAGGTGGAGGAGGTTTGCAACCGGGTGGCGATCATTCGCGCAGGCAGGATCGCCTACGAGGGCGAGATCGCGGCGCTCAAGCGCGGCGCAGGAGCGAGCTATCGCCTGGAGACCACCGACGACGAGCGGGCGCTGGCGGTCTGTCAGGCGCAGCCGGGAATCTCCGAGGTACGCCGCGAGGACGGTGCGATCCGCTTCGTGGCTGAGGACCGCACGGTCGCGGAGCTCTCGCAAGCGCTGGTCGAGGCGGGCGCGTTGATCCGGGTCCTGGCGCCGCAGACGCTGCGGCTCGAGGACCTGTTCCTGTCGCTGACAGAGGACGGCGATGCGGCTGGCAGGCGCGAGCCGCTGGCCGAAGGGGTCGGCACGTGAGCGCGCTGTCCACCGCCGCCGCCACGTTGCGCCGGCCCCGTCGCGCCGCCGGCGCTCCGGGTGTCGCCACCGTCTACCGCTGGGAGCTGTTCAAGCTCGGCTTCCAGAAGCGCACGTACCTCGGGCTGGGCGCTTCGATCGCGACGCCGATCATCTTCACCGCCTTCGCAAGCTTCGGCCCCGGCCATCACGATGATTTCGCCTTCGCCGACTACCTGAACCGCAGCGGCCTTGCGTTCCCGCTCGTGCTACTGCTGTTCGGCGCGATCTGGCTGTTCCCCTTGATCGTCGCGCTCGTCGCGGGCGACATCGTCTCCTCCGAGGACCACAACGGCACGCTCAAGACGATTTTCACGCGCTCGCTCGAGCGCCACCAGATCTTCGCCGGCAAGACGCTCGTGGCGTTGACCTACGCGGTTGTGGCGATCTTCGTCGAGGGAACCACCGCCGTGATCGCCGGGATCGTGCGCTCCGGGTTTCACTCGCTGCAGAGCCTCTCGGGCACGATCGTCTCCGCGCCGAAGGCGCTCGAGCTCGTCTACTTCGCGCTGCTGATCTACCTGATCCCGATCGTCACGATCGTCTGCATCGGCATCCTGCTCTCCTCACTGACGCGCAACAGCGCCGCTGCGATCGTCGGCACCCTGATGATTTCGCTGCTGTTCCAGCTGATCGGGATCATTCCGGGCCTGCAGGATTCGGTGCCCTACCTGCTGAGCACCCAGTACCAGGCCTGGCAGGGGCTGCTGCGCACCCCGATTGACTGGCAACCGATCATCCGCGCCGTCTGGGTGTGCGCGATGTACGGGGTTCCTGCGATCTTTACGGCCTTTGTGCTGTTTCTGCGCCGGGACGTGGCCGGCGGGTGAGGACGTCCGGCGCTCTGCTTCGCGCGACCCCGATGTAATAACCGCGCGACGCGTCATCAAATAACCGCGCGACGTGCCATCAGCCGGGGGGTGGCTGCGACGCCCTCCGCCGCTCCCTTCGCGCTCAGCCGCGCGCGAGCAGCTCGGCCGCCTGCTCGGGTGGGACCGGCGGTCCGAGCCGCGATCCCTGCGCCGCATCGACGCCGAACGCCTGCAGGGCGCGCAGCTGCTCGTCGGTCTCGACCCCCTCGGCGACCAGGCTCATCCCGAGCGAATGCGCAAGGCCCACCAGCGCACGCACAAAGGCCGTGCCACCCGGCGGGGAGCCGAGCTCGGAAAGGAAGCTCTCGTGCAGCTTGAGCGCTTCGGCGGGCAGGCGCCGCAGCCGTTCGAGGGAGACGGCGCCGGTCCCGTAGTCGTCGATCGCGATCCGCACTCCCGCCTCGCGCAGTGCCTCCGCGACCCGGGCTGCCAGCTCCCCGTTGCGCTCGAGCGCCTGCTCGCCGATCTCCACCACGAGCGCATCAGGCTCAAGGCCCGCGTCGCGCGCGGCCGCGATCAGCATCGCCGGCAGGCCGGTGTCCTCAAGCTGACGGGGGGAAAGGTTGATTGAGACGCTCAGCTCCGGGTACTGCGCGCGCCAGCGCGCAAGCTGGCCGAGCGCCCGGGCGGCAACGAGCTCGCCAACCGCCCTCGCAAGTCCGATCTCCTCCGCAAGCGGGATGAACTCGCTTGGCAGCAGCAGCCCCCGTTGCGGATGCTCCCAGCGCACCAGCGCTTCGAAGCCGATCAGCCTCCGCTCCTCCTCCAGGCTGAAGCGCGGCTGATAGTGCAGCTTCAGCTGGCCCACCTCAACCGCGCGGCGCAGCTCCCGCTCGAGCTCGAGTCGGCGCGTGGCCCGCAGCTTCGCGGCCTCGTCGAACAGCTCGAACCGTGAGCGCCCGCGCTCCTTGGCCCGGTACATCGCTGTGTCTGCATCCCGGATCGCCGCCTCGGGCGGGACGCCGGGGTCGTCGACCATGGCGATGCCGATGCTGACGGTCACCCGCGCCTCGCTTTGCTCCAGGTGAATCGGCAGCTGCACCGAGCGACTGATCCGCTCAGCGACGAGGACGACCTCGCGCTCGGAGGCGAGGTCCTCGAACAGCAGTGTGAACTCGTCGCCGCCGAAGCGGGCGACCGTGTCCATCGGGCGCAGCATCGAGCGCAGCCGGTCGGCCAGCACCACGAGCAGTCGGTCCCCGGCCGCATGCCCGAGCGAATCGTTCACCTGCTTGAAGTTGTCCACGTCGAGGAACAGAACCGCGACTCGTCCGCCGGAGCGGCGCGAGCGATCGAGCGCCACTCCCAGGCGATCCAAGAACAGCTCGCGGTTGGGTAGCCCGGTGAGCGGATCGTGCAGCGCGCGGTGCGCGAGTTGTGCCTGAGCGCGCTGGCGCTCCACGGCGAAGCGCAGCGCCCGCGCGAGCTGCGCCGGGGTGAGCTGCGAGCGCCGCAGCACGTCCTGGGCACCGGCGCGGATGGCACGCAGCGCGCGCTCCTCGTCGAGCTCCCCGAGCACCACGAGCGGTGCTTGCGGCGCGGCAGCATGCAGCTGCGCGACGGCCTCCTCCGCCGGCGCCGGCGGAGAGCCGAGCTCGAGCAGCACCGCGCTCGCGCCGTGATCCAGTAGCTCCTGAGTCGCCTCGGCGATGCGCCCGGTCCTGACGAGAACCGTTCCAAGCGAGTCCACGGCCCGCAGCAGGTCGCTCACCAGGACAGGGGCTCCGTCGCTCAGCTCGACTATCAGAATCCGGAGCGGCTGCCTCATCTCCGGCGGCGCTTCGGTCACGTGCACCCCCTTGCTAGACATCCTGGTCTTTGCTGAAAGCTCCCCTAAGCTATCGTAACCTGAGAGCGTTGCGCCGACCCGCTGGCAGGTCGGCGGGGTGCCTGCGCGCCGGGGCTCACGCCCGCTGCCGCCAGCGCTCACGGTCTTGGCGAGCAGCGGCTGGGGCGATCCAAGGCCGCGCGCCGCCCCCGCAATGGCATCGTGACCGGGCTTGTCACGGCCCCTACGCCAGCGAGCCGTCGCCCAGCGGTCCGCGTGCGATTGCCCGCCGCCGCACGCGCAACTGCGCCGGCCCAACCGTGCGAAGGCTCTCGCCGAGCAGAGGGTCAAGGCTCCGGGAGAGCCGTCCAAGGGCCTGGAAGGCAAGCTCGTCCCGCCGCGAGAAGCGGATTCCAAGCCGGGCGCGCAGCCGCGCTCCGAGCAGGCCGACGCCGCCAAGCCAGACGGCGCGGGCTGCCGGCCAGCGCAACGCACGCCACGGCAGCAACCGGGGCCAGAGCGGCGGTGGCGGTGCGGCGCGCACGGTCGCCAGCACCCTGAAGACCGCCTCGGTCGGCTCCAGGACCCGCTCGGTGGTCTCCTCGAAGTACCGCCTGAACGACTCCCAGTCTGCCGGCAGGTCCTGCTCGCGAACGCCGCACAGTCGCCCGAGACCGCGGTACTGCTGGTAGAAGGACTCGCATTCGGCCGGGCGGAGGGGGGTGCCGAAGTGACGATGACCGGCGATGTAGGCCTCGATGAGCGTCGCGTGCACCCACGCATAGGCGGGGGGCTCGAGCGCGCTGTACCGGCGCCCATCGGGGCGGACGCCACGAATTCGCCTGTGCAGCTCGCGCAGCCGCCGGCCGGCGGGGATCGCGTCCCGCCCGCCGTAGACGAGCAACGTCACCCAGTCGAGCGTCCCAAGCAGCCGTCGCCAGGGTCGGCGTTCGAAATCCGAGAAGTCGATGACGCCCGCGCCGACGACCGGGTGAGCGAGCTGGAGCAGCAGCGGATACAGCATTACGAAAAACAAGCGCACGTCGCTGGCTCGCTGCCAGGTGATCGACTCGGGCCCGACGAGCAGGCGCTCGGCCTCCTCTTCGCTGGGCAAGGCGCTCATCGCGTGATGCGCAGCATAGCCAGCGCGTACCATGGCCACCTGAGCCGCGGGCAGGGCTGGCAGGCCGTGCCCCTCGGCACGCCGTCCCTTGGAAGCGGAGGAGCCACGTGATCCAGACTCTGACCGACGAGCAGCGCGCGTTTGTGGAGGCGATCCGGAGCTTCGCCGCACGTGAGTGCGGCACGCCCGAGCAACGGCGCCAGCTCACCGCCAATGGCGCTGAGCCGCACAACCAACAGCTGTATGAGCGAATCGCCGCGCTCGGCTGGGTGGGTGCTGCTATTCCGGAGCGCTACGGCGGCTCGGGAGGCGGCGCCGTCGACCTCTGCCTCGTCTGCGAGGAGACGGTCCGCGGCCAGATTCCGATCGCCTTCTTCGGCGTGAGCATGATCACCGCCGGTGCAATCGAGCGCTTCGCCTCCGAGGAGCTCAAGCAGGAGATTCTCGGCGGGATCGTGCGCGGACGGGTCGAGGCGATCGCGATGTCCGAGCCGGGGGCAGGCTCTGACGTCGGCGGCCTCAGCTGCCGCGCCGAGCGCCGCGACGGCTACTACGTGATCAACGGCCAGAAGACGTGGATCACGGGCGCACATGCCGCCGACCACATCCTGCTCGTCTGCCGCACGACGGCGGGCGAGGACAAGCACGCGGGCCTGAGCATGATCTCGGTGCCGCGGGAGGCCGAGGGGGTCGAGATCCGACCGATTGAGACGATGGGCGGGCACGAGGTCAACGACGTCTTCTTCACCGACTGCAGGGTTGGCGTCGAGCGCCTGGTCGGTGAGCAGGACCGAGGCTGGAGCCAGCTCATGGCCGGACTGAACCACGAGCGGTTGATCATCGCCGCCCAGGCGCTGGGAATGGCGCAGCGGGCATTCGACGACGTGCTCGCCTACGTCAAGGAGCGACACCAGTTCGGCCGCCCGATCGGCTCCTTTCAGGCCCTGCGCCACCGACTTGCCGACCTCGCGACGGAGATCGAGGCCACCCGCCTTCTGATCTACGACACCGCGATGCGGGTTGATGCCAACCCGGGGAAGCTATTCCCGCGCGAGGCGTCGATGTGCAAGCTGAAAGCGACGGAGACGGCCAAGCGCGCGACGCTCGAGGGGGTGCAGATGATGGGCGGCTACGGCTACGCGGTTGAGTACGGGATGGAGCGCCAGTTGCGGACAGCGATCGTCACCACGATCTACGGCGGCACAAGCGAGATCCAGCGGGAGATCATCTCGAAGTCGTTGGGGCTCTAGGCGAGCGTCCTTCTGCTCGGAGTCCGCCGCGCCTCCGCCTCTCACCTCAGGGCGACCCCCATCCACCCGTGACGGGGGGCCCCTGGGATTGAGCGGCGCCCTGGTTCTCTCCCCGGAGTGCGGTTCCTGGGTGCTCCAGCCGACATGCCTGCGCGCCGCTTCGGTCGTGGGCTGGGCGGCACAATCGCGGCTCGTCGCTTCGACCGCGCGTTCCGATGCCCGCCATCGCTCTGGCCCTAGCGCTCGCCGCCGCTCTCGTGCACGCCGGCTGGAACCTGCTTTTGGCGGGCTCCGAGGACACGCATGCAACCACCGCCGTTGCGATGGCCGCGGGCGCGGCGCTGTTCGCGGTGCCGGCGGCCCTCACCTGGCGGCTCCAGCCTGCCGCCGTGCCCTACATCATCGCGTCAAGCGCGCTCGAGACGATCTACCTCGCGCTGCTCGCGGCCGGCTACGCCCGGCTGGCGATGAGCTTCGTCTATCCGATCGCCCGCGGCACAGCGCCGGTGCTCGTACTGGTTGTGGGCGCGGCCGCGCTCGGTGCCTCGGTCTCGCCGCTGGCGGCGGCTGGCGTGGTGCTGGTGGCCGGCGGGGTCGTGCTTGTGCGCGGTCTGCGCGCGCCGCGCGGCCCGCGGGATCTGTCGTTGGCGCTGGCAATCGGCGGCTGCATCGCCTCATACACGCTCATCGACAAGCATGGGATCGTCCACGCCTCGCCGCTCGCCTACATCGAGGTTGTCTTCTCGGCGACCGCCGCCGCCTACCTGCTGGGGATGGCGCGAATGCGGGGGGCGCGGGCGCTGCGAGCGGCTTTTGGGCCGCGCGCTGTGGTGACCGGTGCCGGCTTCTTCGGAGCCTACGCGCTCGTGTTGACCGCGCTGCGGCTGGCGCCGGCAGCCTCCGTTGCGGCCGTGCGCGAGTCGAGCGTGTTGATTGCGGCCGCGATCCTCGCGCTCACGGGGCGAGAGCGGGTGACCTTCCAGCGCTTTGCGGGGGCGGCTGCGATCGTGGGAGGGATCGCGCTGGTGTCGCTCGGGTGAGCGGGCCGGCGAGCGCGGTGGTCGCTCGCCACGTCGACGCGAACGGCCTGGGCGCTCCGGTACGTGCCTTGCAGCCGCCCTCGGCCTCATGCCCACCGCCGAGAGGTCTCAATGGCCTGTGAGCCAAGGCCCCCGTGCGAGGGCCTTGGCGTGAAGAGGCCTTGCGTGAGCCTCGGGGCACGTGTAGAGGCCTTTGCCAGCCCCCGTGCGAGGGCCTTGGCGTGAAGAGGCCTTGCGTGAGCGCCCGGCGCAAGGGCCTTTGCGGCGGGCGTCGGGCGCGGGCGCCCAGCGTCGGGCGACCGTTCCGTTGCGGCGGGCGTCGGGCGCGGCCGCCTACGAGGTCATGCCGCCGAACTGGCCGCCCGAGACCGTCAGCACCTGCCCGGTGATGTAGTTCGACCACGGCGAGCACAGCAGGAAGATGCCGCCTGCGGCCTCCTCCGGCGTTCCTGGCCGTCCGAGCGGAATCATCATCGCTGCCATCCCGCGCAGCTGCTCGGGGATTCCGAGCTGCACGCGCTCGCCGTCGATCTCGATCACGTTCGAGGAATCCTTGACGGCCGTCAGCCGCGTCTCGATGAAGCCGAAGGCGACGGCGTTGACGTTGATCTTGAACTGCCCCCATTCCTTGGCGAGCGTCTTCGTGAGTCCAATCACCGCCGACTTCCCCGAGGAGTAGTTCGCCTGGCCGGCGTTGCCCATCGTGCCGGAGATGGAGGTCACGTTGACGATCTTGCGGAATACCTCCTCGCCGCGCTCGCGCTCGGCCTTGGCAGGCTCGCGCATGTGGGGCGCCACCGCCCGACACATGCGGAACGGCACGACCGAATGGATGTCGAGCATTCGTTGGAAGGCCTCGTCGGACATCTTGTGAATCGGCGCGTCGATCGTGTAGCCGGCGTTGTTGACGAGGATGTCCACCTTGCCCCATGCGCCGATGGCCCGCTCGACCAACTGCTCGCAGACGCCTGGCTTGGTGAGATCGCCGGCGAACACAACTGTTTCGCCGTCGATCTCGCTGGCGGCCTGCTCGGCGACATCCGCATCCAGGTCGTTGATCAACACCTTCGCTCCCTGCTCGCAGAGCAGCTCCGCGGTCGCGCGGCCGATCCCGCGCGCCGAGCCGGTGACGATCGCAACTTTGCCATCGAGAAGCTTCATCTACCGCCTTTCTCTCGCTTCCGGAGCAGCGGATCATCGCAGGCGCCGCCCTGTTCCGCCTGATCGGCGTGGGTCCGGCTGGGTCACAGACCATGGGCCGGCCGGTCGCTCGGCGCTGTGGCCCGCCGGCCGCTGGGCGCTGTGGCGCGCCTGTCGCTGGGCGCAAGAGCGCGCGCACAAGTACGATCGAGCATGCGATGAACGCTCGCGAATGGATCGACGCTTTTGCCGAGCGGCTCGGCACCGCCCCTCCGAGCGCGCGCGAGTGGTCGCAGCTGCTTGAGCTCTCCGGGGTTGCGGCACACTCCTCAGAGCGCGTTGCGGCGCCGGTCTCCTGCTGGGTTGCGGCCCGCGCCGGCGTCACGCCGGAGGAGGCGCTGGCTGTTGCGCGTACCCTCGCCGAAGAGCAGGCGGCTGGCGAGGCGGATGCCTGAGGCCGTTGCGCGTGAGCACGAGCTGGTCCTGTTTGGTGCCACTGGCTTCACCGGGCGGCTGACAGCCGAGTATCTGGCCCGTCACGCGCCCCCCGGGCTGCGTTGGGCGCTCGCCGGGCGAAACCGCTCCAAGCTCGAGCGTGTGCGCGAGGAGCTGACAGCGGCCGACCGTTCGCTCGAAGAGCTGCCGCTACTACATGCCGACGCCGACGATCCGCCATCGCTGCGGAGGATCGCCAGCTCGACGCGCGTTGTTGCCACCACGGTTGGCCCCTACGCGCTCTACGGGGAGCCGCTCGTGGCGGCGTGCGCTGCCGCCGGCACCGACTATGTAGACCTCAGTGGCGAGCCCGAGTTCGTCGATCGCGTTTGGCTCGCCTATCACGAGCAGGCGAAGCGCTCCGGCGCGCGCATCGTGCACTCCTGTGGCTTTGACTCGATCCCATATGACCTTGGCGTGCTGTTCACGGTTCTGCGCCTCCCGGAAGGCGTGCCGATTACGGTCAAGGGCTACTGGCGGGCTGGCGCGAGCTTCTCCGCAGGCACCTATCGCTCCACGATCCACGCGCTTGCGCGGGTGCGCCGTAGCGCCGCGCTCGCTGCGCGGCGACGACGGCTCGAGCCGCAGCCCCCGGGCCGTCGGGTGCGCGGGCTCTCGGGGCCACCCCGCTGGGATGCCGACGCGGGGCATTGGGTGGTGGCGCTGCCGACGATCGACCCTCAGCACGTGCTGCGCTCGGCGCGAGCGCTGGAGCGCTACGGCCCGGACTTCTCCTACGGCCACTACCTGATCGTCGGCGGCCCGCTGCGCTTGGTCGCGTTCGCGGTCGGTGCGACGACGCTGTTCGCGCTGGCTCAGGTGCAGCCGGCGCGCGACTTTCTGCTGGGGCTCAAGCAGCCCGGCGAGGGGCCGAGCGCCGAGCGTCGCGCGCGAAGTTGGTTTCGGGTCATCTTCGTCGGCAGTGGCGGCGGGCGGCGAGTGGTGACCCAGGTGTCAGGGGGAGATCCAGGTTACGGCGAGACCTCAAAGATGCTCGCCGAGTCGGCCCTGTGCTTGGCGCGGGACGAACTGCCGCCTGTTGCCGGCCAGGTGACGAGCGCGGTAGCGATGGGCGAGCGGTTGATCGAGCGGCTCGTGCGGGCCGGGATTCGCTTCGAGGTGGTCGAGGGAGGCTGAGCCCCGAGAGGCGACCGGTGGCCGGTTGGAGCGCATTCGACATGCCTAACCAGACGGGGCGCGTGGCGGTCGTCACTGGCGCCAACAGCGGTATCGGCTTTTGCGCGGCCCGAGAGCTCGCGCGGCAGGGGGCTCACGTCGTGCTGGCCTGCCGCGATCCGGTCAAAGGCGAGCGTGCGGCCGCCGCGATTCGTGCAGTCCTACCCGCGCCGAGCCTTCAAGTCGAGCAACTGGATCTCGCGTCGCTCGACTCGGTCCGAGCGCTCGCTACGCGGCTCAGGCCGCCGCGGATCCACCTTTTGATCAACAACGCGGGCATTATGGCGCCACCGCGAAGGGTCACTGCCGATGGCTTCGAGCTCCAGCTCGGCGTCAACCACCTCGGACACTTCGCACTCACCGGCCTGCTGCTTTCCCGCCTGCTGGCGGCGGACGAGCCACGCGTGGTCACCGTCTCGAGCCTTGTCCACCGCCGCGGGCGGATCGACTTCGACGACCTACAGTCCGAGCGGCACTATGAGCCGTGGCGTGCATACGGCCAGTCGAAGCTTGCAAACCTGATGTTCTGCTTTGAGCTGCAGCGGCGCGCAAGGGTGGCTGGGACCGCGCTGCGCTCGCTCGCGGCCCACCCCGGCTATGCGGCGACCAACCTGCAGCTGGCGGGGCCGAGCCGCTGGTGGGAGCGGCTTGGGATGTCCGTCACCAACCGGCTGATCGCCCAGAGCGCCGACGACGGAGCGCTCCCCGTGCTGTACGCAGCGAGCGCTCCGAGTCTTCCCGGCGGGAGCTTTGTCGGCCCGGGCGGCCCCGGGCAGGTTCGCGGGCACCCGCGTGTGGTCACGGCGGCGGCGCATGCCTACGACGAGGACGCATGGCGGAGACTGTGGGACGCCTCCGAGCATCTGACCGGCGTGCGGTATGAGTTTGCGCCGCGGGCGCGAGGTGCGGCATGAGACGCGGCGAGCTGCTGCGGCGCGACGGCCCAGCCGCGCTGGAGTGGGCGGCACGCTACCTCGAGCACGTCCACGAACGGCCGGTTCTCGCCCGCGTCGCGCCGGGTGAGATCCGCGCGCGCCTGCCCTCTCGTGCACCTGAGCGAGGTGAGCCGTTTGCGGACGTGCTGCGCGATCTTGACGAGCTTTTGCTTGATGGCGTCACACACTGGCAGCACCCGCGCTACTTCGCCTACTTCGCGACCAGCTCGAGCGAGCCGGCGATCCTTGCCGAGATGTTGGCGGCCACGCTCAACTCAGTCGCGTTCCTCTGGCGGACGGCGCCCGCGGCGACCGAGCTCGAGAGCACCGTGTTGGGTTGGGTGGCTGATCTGCTCGGGCTGCCGCCCGATTGGCATGGACATATCGAGGACACCGCCTCGACCTCGACGCTGGCTGCGCTGATAGCCGCGCGCACGGCGACTGGGCGCGAACTGGTCGTCTGCTCCGAGCAGGCGCATTCATCCGTCGAGAAAGCCGCGCGAATGCTGGGCATGCAGCCGCGCAAAGTGCCTTGCGACGACCAATACCGCCTCGACCCGACCCAGCTGGGTGATCTCTCCGACGCCGCTGCGGTGGTGGCGACGGTGGGCACCACTGCAGCGACCGCCGTTGATCCGGTGGAGGCGGTGGCGGAGGCATGCGCGCGCAGCGGCGCCTGGCTGCATGTCGATGCGGCATATGCCGGGACGGCGATGGTGTGTCCTGAGTTCCGCTGGGCGTTTGCGGGCGTGGAGCGCGCCGACTCGCTGGTCGTCAACGCCCACAAGTGGATGCTGACGCCGACCGACTGCTCGCTGTTATGGACCTCGCGCCCAGAGGACTTCCGCGCAGCCTTCAGTCTGATTCCTGAGTACCTGCGAACGCCGGACGCGGAAGATGCGCTCTCGTTGAGCGAATATGGTCCGGCGCTCGGTCGGCGCTTTCGCGCGCTGAAGCTATGGGCCGTGCTGCGCTGCTTCGGCCGCGCCGGCCTGCAGGAGCACGTGCGCCGAGGGGTGGCGCTGGCATCCGCATTTGAGTCATGGGTCGGGTCAGAGCCGGGTTGGGAGCTGTGCGCGCCACGGCGCTTTTCCGTCGTCTGCTTCCGGCGCGAGGGCCCCGACGAACGCAACCGCGCGCTGCTCGAGCGCGCGAATGCCTCCGGCGAGATCTTCATCTCACACGCCGTGCTCTCCGGGCGCTACGTGCTGCGGCTCGCGATCGGGCAGGAGTGGACGGGTGAGGAGGACGTGCGCCGGGCCTGGGATCTGCTCAGGCGGCTGGATCGCGAACTGTGACTGCGGCTCGCTGGCTGGCTCGGATGGGCTCACTGGCTGGCTTGCTACGCGAATTTGACACTGCCTGCGGCGCACAAGTAACAACCGATCTGCGATCGTCGACGCATGGCGCGCGGATCTCCCGATTCCCGAGCTCGCTCGCATGGAGGAGCGTTCCCATCCCGACACTTTCGCCTGGCTCCCGATTCCCGAGCCGGCTTGGGCGACGCGGCCGTTCCCACGCGGCGCTTCCCTGACTCGGAGTCTGTTTCTGGCGTGGGTGGCCGGAATCGGACTCCGGGAGCGCGTGAGCGAGAGCTTGAACGCTTGGCCGGCCGGCAGTTTGGGGTGATCGCGCTTGCGCAGCTCGAGCGGATTGGCTTCAGCTACGAAGAGGTGAGGCGACGGCGCGAGCGCGGCTTCCTGATCAAGCTATACCGTGGTGTATACGCGGTCGGGCACCGCAACATTGGCCAGACGGGCTGGCTGCTGGCCGCGCTTCTCGCCTGCGGCCCCAACTCGTTCCTCAGCCACCGTACGGCGGCAGGCGTGTGGGGCATGAGAGCGCTCACTGTGAGGGAAATCGAGGTGACCGTACCCCGCGCGAGGTGCAGATCGCGGCCTGGTCTGAGGCTTCATCGCGCCCGTACATCCCCGGCGAAGGGTGAGGTCTCAAGCCGCGCCCAGCTGCGCCTCAGCTCGCCGCTCCGGGTGCTCGTTGAGCTCGCGGCCCGAGAGAGCGAGGGCGAGCTCGAGCGCATGATCCACGAGGGCGTGCGCCATCAGGTGCTCGCTGTCGCGGAGCTGCCCGCGATGATTACGCGGCACCGGCATCGACCGGGGATAGCCAAGCTGCGCGCTGCCGCAGCGCGCTACCTCCCGCGCCCGAATGCTAAGTCGGGGCTCGAGCGAAGCGTCGACGAGTGGATCCTTACGAGCCCGGAGATCCCCTCTCCGCAACGCAATGTGAAGGTGGAGGAATTCGAGCTCGACTACTACTGGCCCGAGTGCAGAGCCGCCGTGGAGCTCGATGGACGCCCTTACCACACGGCGGTGGCCGACATGGAGCGTGACCATCTGAAGTCCGCGCGGATGGCGATCGCGGGCATCAGGCTGCTCCGAATCACCGACTGGCGGTGGGAGCACGACCGTGCGGGGGCGCAGCGCGACATTTTGGCCTTGCTCGGGCGCGCAGTGTGAGCGCGTCGCAGAGGGTGATCGTGGCCTTGCTCGGATGCGCGGTGTGTGAATGCGCAGAGGCTTACTCGAGCGCCTCGTTGCGAGGTTCAGCGGAGCGCGGGGCGCAGTGGCGATTAGGAGCCGGGTGATGCCCTACGTTTCACTGTCCTGCGACCTTGGGCTATCCCCGCCCGCGCGCGATCTTCGCTGGCCCGGGTACGCGATCGGGCCCGGCTCGCTCGGATCTGCTACCTGAGCTCTGCCGAGCTCTTACCGAGCAGCTGGCGTGCGACGATCAGCAGCTGGATTTGCTGGGTGCCCTCGAAGATGTCAAGGATCTTGACGTCGCGCGCCCACTTCTCGAGCAGCTCGCCCTCACCGTAGCCGATGCTGCCGGCAAGCGCCACGCACCGCAGGGCGATCTCCGTGCCTACCCGTCCCGCCTTCGCTTTGGCCATCGACGCCTGCAGCGAGTTGGGCTTGCGGTTGTCGGCCATCCAGGCGGCGCGCAACGTCAGCAGCCGCGCCGCCTCCCACTCGGCCTCCATCGCGAGGTACTCTGCAGCCGCCGCGGGCTGAAGCGCGGGCGGGCGCTCGTAGTCGATCTGGATGCCTGCCTCGTCGAGCAGCTCGCGCGTGCGCTCCAGGCACGCGCGCGCGACGCCGATTGCCATCCCCGCAACAAGCGGTCGCGTATTGTCGAACGTCTGCATCGCGCCCGCGAAGCCGCGCGCGGTATCGATCTCCGGAGAGCCGAGCAGGTTCCCCTTCGGGACCCGGCAGTTCTCCAGTCGAAAGTTCGCTGTGTCCGAGGCGCGAATCCCGAGCTTGTGCTCGAGCCGCTCGAGGATCAACCCAGGGTTGTTGCGCTCGACGACGAACGGCTTGATCGCGGCTCGCCCCTTCGAGCGATCGAGTGTTGCCCACACCACGATCAGCTCCGCGCGATCACCGGAGGTGACGAAGATCTTCTCCCCGTTGAGCACGTACTCGCCGGATCGCTCGTCATAGACGGCGGTGGTGCGGATCGCTGCCGAGTCCGAGCCGGCCTCCGGTTCGGTGATCGCCATCGCTGCCCACTTGCCACCGAAGCGCCTGAGCTGCTCCTCGTTGGCGACGGCGGCGATCGCCGCCTGCCCGAGGCCCTGGCGCGGCATCGTCAAGAGAAGTCCCACATCGCCCCAGCAAAGCTCGATCAGCCCGAGCAACGACGCCATGTTTGAGCCGTTGCGGTTGCTGCCCGTGGGCTCCGGGTCCAGGCCCGCGCTGCTGCGGTGCTCGCCGCGGGCGTTTGCCTCGGCCGCCCTGTTCGCCGAGCCATCGTGGACGCCTGCGTCGCTTCCTCCGCCGCTGTCGTCTAAGGCGACACCGTCGCTCGTGCTCCCTCGACGGTCATGAGCGCTGCTGGGCGCGCGGCCATTGCCGGCGCCGAGCGTTCCGGCGCCGGCTCCACCGAGCACGCCTCCCTCGTTCATCCCATCGATCACCGCCGCCAGCATGTCGAGCTCCTTCGGGTAGGTGTGCTCGGCGCGGTCGTACTTGCGCGAGTTGGGCCTGAAGACGTTCTCGGCCACCTGGTGGGCTTGGGTGATCAAAAAGTCGAACTTCCTGGGAACCTCGAGGTTGATCATCAGAGCAACAGCCCTCCTTCCATCACGCCGGCGGCACGCAGGTCGCGGTACCAGCGCTCCACTGGATGCTCCTTGGTGTAGCCGTGCCCGCCCAGGAGTTGCACACCCTCCGAGCCAATCCAGGCGCCGTGCTCGGCGCACAGACGCCGTGCTAGCGCCACCTCGCGCCGGAACGGAAGCCCCTGATCGACGCGCGAGGCGGCACGGTAGGTGGCCAGGCGCATGCCGTCCAGCTCGATCGCGATGTTGGCCACCGTGAAGGCAACGGCCTGGCGGTTGGAGATCGGCTCGCCGAAGGCGACCCGCTGATTTACATAGGGGATTACGTAGTCGAGCACCGCCTGACCCGTGCCGACTGTCAACGCGCACCATCCAAGCCGCGCTAGCGCGACGCAGTCGGCATAGACCTCCGGGGCGCCTTCGGCGAGCAAGGCGTCAGCGCCGATGGCGGCATGCTCGAGGATCAGGCGGCCGGTGGCAGCTGGGCGCAGGCCCATCGCCGGTTCCGGCTCGACGCTCAGGCCGGAGGTACGCGATTCGACGATAAACAGGGCTGGGCGCGGTCGATCGCCGTCGAGCTGGGCGGCGATAAGGAACAGCTCGTCCTCTGCTGCACGAGGAACGAGCGCCTTGACGCCGTCTAGCACGAAGCCTCCGCCGGGGGAGCGCTGCGCGCGGGTGGCCAGTCGGAAGGGATCGAACAGGGCTTGCGGCTCCAGGAGGGCGAGCGCTGCAGCTGGCGCGTCATCCGAGACGAACTCGTGCAGGTACCTCGCCTGCTGCTCAGCGTCACCCCAGAGGCTGATAGCGGTCGCGACTCCAAGCGGCGCCAGGCAGGCGAAGGCCGTTCCCAGATCCCCT
>Ga0209061_1001186_pt1 | contig 46836 bp, 43 predicted proteins | sample Coa_R1_10_FD_187157 | JGI IMG/M metagenome (GOLD analysis project Ga0209061, IMG submission 187157) | Surface soil microbial communities from Centralia Pennsylvania, which are recovering from an underground coalmine fire - Coalmine... | ecosystem: Environmental > Terrestrial > Soil >...
GCCGCCGGTCCGGATGATGATCGATGCGCTCAATTCGGATCGTCTGCGCACCGAACTCGCGGCGCTATGCGCCTATGACACCAGTCAGACCGGCCAGGTGATGGCGCGGCCGAGTTGACAGATCGCCTTCGCTATGGACGCGCCGCTCGCGCGCGCGTTACGCTGCTCGAATGAAGTTCGGGGTCTTTCTTCCCAACGGCACCAACGGCTACATCCTGTCCACCCGAAGCCCGCAGTATCCCCCGACCTACGAGCACAATCGCGCGATCACCGTCGAGGCCGAGCGCCAGGGTCTCGATTTCGCGCTCTCGATGATCAAGTTTCGCGGCTTCGGCGGCGAAGGCGGCTATTGGGACGCCTGCCTAGAGTCGTTCACTTTGATGGCCGCGCTGGCACGCGACACTTCGCGCGTCGAACTCTTTCCGAGCGTCGGCATCCTGAGCATGCATCCCGCCGTCGCGGCGCGGATGGTCGCGACCATCGACGACATCAGCGGCGGCCGCTGCGGCTTGAACATCGTGACCGGATGGAACCGGCCCGAGTATCAGCAGATGGGTCTATGGCCCGGCGATCAGTACTACGATCAACGCTATGACTACGCGACCGAGTATCTGCAGATCATGAAAGCGCTATGGCGCGATGGACACGTGTCGCATCGTGGAAAGTTTTTCGATCTGCCGGACTGCCGATGCCTGCCGACGCCGAGGCATGAAGTGCCGATCGTATGCGCCGGAAGCTCGCCGCGCGGAATGCGCTTCACGGCCGAGCTGGGCGATCACAATTTCGTCACCGCGGATGCTGAAAAGCTCAAAACAATCGGCGCGCAGCTCAAAAATCATTCGCGCGAGCGCGGCCGCAAGGTCGGCACTTATGCGCAGTTTGTGCTGATCGCCGCCGACACCGACGCCGCCGCTCGCCGCCAGGCCGACGACATCATCGCTGGCGCCGACATAGGAGCGATTCGCAACGTGCTCGCGAGCGCGTCGCTCGACACCAATCCGGGCGGCACCAGTGAAGCACTCAGGACCGGGATGGAACGGCCGGTCGAGCTTGGCAACCTGGTGTTTATGGGCACGCCTGTGATCCTAGGCTCATACGAGAGCGCGGCGCGCGAGATAGATCGAATTGCGGAGGAATCCGGCGTCGATGGTCTGCTGCTGAGCTTTCCCGATTTCGTCGCCGGCATCCGCGATTTCGGCGAAAAGATCATGCCGCGGCTCCGATGCCGCGCGCGCTGATTACGCGGCGCGGACCAGGCCGCCGTCGACGTAAAGCGTCTGCCCCGTGATGAACGTGCAATCGTCGCTGGTCAAAAACGAAACCGCACCCACCAGATCGGACGGCTCCTCGACGCGCTTGATCGCCTGGAGATTCGCCACCAGCTCGAAGAACTGCTGCGAGGTCATCTCGCCCGGAATCTGGTTGAATGACAGCGTACCGGGCGTGCGCGTCAGGCTCGGACAGATCGCGTTGACCGTGATGCCGTAGGGGCCCATCTCGGTGGCGAGCGCGCGCGTGAATCCAATCACGCCGGCCTTGCTCGCAACGTAATGCACCAGTCCTTCGACAACCATCCCGAAGGTGTTCGAGGCGAGGTTCACGATCCTGCCCCAGCGCCGCTGCTGCATCCCCGGCACGAACGCTTTGGCAAGCAGAAACATCGCATCGAGATTCACCGCCATCACGCGCCGCCAATCGGCGAGCGTGATCTGATCGAAATACTGATTCGGATAGATGCCGGCGTTGTTGACCAGGATGTCGCAGCGGCCGAACCGTTCGTGCACCTGCTTCGCCATCGCGTCGACCTGCTCCGGAACCGTGATGTCGCAGCGCACGTCGAGCGCCTCGCGGCCGGCCGCCTTGGCGTGAGCGAGCGCTTTCTCGGCCGGTTTCAAATCGACCGTAACGACACGCACGCCGTCGTCGACAAGACGCATCGCGAACGCCTCGCCCAGGCCCGAGGCCGCCCCGGTAATCACCGCGACCTTGTCCTGATGTCCTTTGCCCATCTGACTGCTCCCGGTTTTTTGGATGATCGGAAGACTAGCTCAGTCCCTCGATAAACTCCGAGACCCGCGCGACCGCCTGGTTGAGATTTTCGGCCTCCGTGCGGCCGGACGACGCGCGCGGCCTGAAGGAATGATCGCCGTCCTCGATCCAGACGATCCGGATGCTGCGCGAGAGCGGGTAATGCGAAATTTCGTCGGGACGCCCGAAAGAATCCCGCGTGCCCTGGACTATCAGTGCGGGCGTGCGCAGATGCTCCAGGTGCGCGATGCGGGCGCGCGCCGGATTGCCCGGCGGATGGAACGGATAGCCGAGGCATACCAGACCCGCCACGCCGGCCTCGTCCGCGACCATGCTCGCGATGCGTCCGCCGAGCGATTTGCCGCCGATCACGAGCTTCTCCGCATCGCGGACGCTTGCGATCGCGCTGCGCCACGCGTCGATCAGAACCGGTTCGCGATCGGGCGCGCCGCCCCTGCCGCCCTTGCGGCGCGCGGCCATGTACGGAAACTCGAAGCGCAGCACACGGATGCCGCGCCGCGCGACGCCGCGCGCGATGACGTTCATGAACGGCGAGTCCATCGGCGCGCCCGCTCCGTGAGCCAGCATCAACGTGACCCGCGCCGTGCGCGGGCCGTCACGCAGCATCGCCGATGCGTCAGATGTCGCCGTAGCCGTAGTCCTTCCATCGCCGCGCCACCATCGCGCGCGTCCCTTCCGACCACGAATGGAGATAATCGGCGGGCGCGGCGTGGCGGCTTCGGTACTCGGGGGGCCAGTCGTGCGGAATGGTGGCATCCATGATCCACATGCTGGTCTCGCGGCGCGCGCGATCCTCGGGCCGGAGCCACGGATGCAGCGCGTTCATCGGCACCCCGCGTACGACCTCGTAGCTCTCGGGATGCATCCGGGTGGTGATTGCCCACCAGACATCTTCGAGATTGCTCGGATCGACGTCCTCATCGACGAACACGATGCCCGAGGTGATCATGCGCTCGCCGCCGAGCAGCGTCGCGACGATCTGTTTTTTGAGCCCGGGGCGCGCCGCGAGCGAGATGACCGGGATTTCCGGGATGTAGTAGTAGATCGCGCGCACCGGCAGACCGTGCGCCTCGAGCCGATTGCGCGCGACCGCGGCGCTCATCACGGTGACGCAGCACGCGCTGTCATCGTGGAGCTTGCCCATGTTGGCCATCGTGAAGATCGGCTTGCGGCGATGCGTAATGCATTTGACGCGCACCAGCGGCGCGCGTCCCTGCCCCGTCGCATGGCCGGTGTATTCACCAAAGGGCCCCTCGTCGACGCGCTCGCCGGGAATCACTTCACCTTCGATCACAATCTCGGCGCTGGCCGGGACTTCGAGATCGACGGTTTCGCACTTCACCAGCTCGATTCCGCGTCCACGGATTCCGCCCGCGACTTCGCGTTCGCTCATGCCATGATCGAGCGGCGCGCTGGCCGCCAGATGGCAGGCAGGATCCGCGCCGATCACGAGCGCGATCGGCATCGATTCGCCGCGCTGTTCGTACTTGCGCAGGATTGCACCGCCGTGCTGGCCCTGCGGTAAAAGCAGCACCGCGAAGCTGCGTTCGTCCTTGAGCTGGCATCGGTAGATGCCCCAGTTGACCCAGTTGGTGTCGGGATCGCGCGTGACGACGATGTCCCAGCTCCCGATATAACGTCCGCCATCGATCTCCTTGATCCACGGCACCGGGAAGTTGAGCAGATTGATGTCATCGCCGCGCAAAATGATTTCCTTGCAGGGCGCGCTTTCGGCCGGCGCCAGCGAAGGCTTGCGCGGCTGCTGGAAACGCCGGCGAAGTTCTTCGATCACGTCCAGCGTCGGCGTCCGCTTGTCGAGGCCTAGGGTCAGCGCGATGCGCGCGAGCGGCGCCGCGTGCCCCGGACCGAACAGCACCGCCGCGACCGACTGATCGGGATAACCCTTGACGTTCTGGAACCACGGCGCAGGTCCCGCGCGCTCGCAGATCACGCGGCTGACAGCTCCCATCTCGTAACGCCAATCGATCTCAGTGCTGACGCGGCGGAGTTCGCCCTCCCGCTCCAGAAGCTGAAGAAAGTCGCGCAGGTCGCCGGCCGCTTGAGCCGGGGCGGCATTCGGTTCATTCATGAGTTTCTCCTCGGGGTTTCTCCTCGGGCAACGATGGCGTCATCGAGTATAATCGGGTGTTCATTCGAGCGGAAACTGCGCATCGGGCCGATTCGATCGCCGGGTTCATGCGGTCCGTGCGGAACTGAAGCCTGGCGATGCTGCCCAGGGTTGGATTCGTTTCCAGAGGTGTTTCGATGAAGCGAAGAATGGTTGCGCTAATCGGAATCTTGACCGTGAGCGCGCTCCTCGCGGGTGCATGTCGCTCGATCGCGGCCGATTACTACGTCACTCCCGCGGAGGTCGACTGCGCAAAGCTCCTGCAGCCGCCGCCCGCGCCTGACTCAGCCGCGGGCAAAGCCGACCTAAAGGCGGTGCTCGATGCACAGCGCGATCGAACGCCGGGCGAAGCCGCCGCGGCCAGGGCCGATTCGCACCTTTCGGTGTTTCGCTTTGCGAACGTGATGGGTCCCGGGTTCAGGCCGGAGAATCTGCCGTTTGCGACCCAGTTCTTCGCTCGGACGGCGTATGACGACGATCGCGCAATCGAATCCGCCAAGCAGCACTTTCATCGCCCGCGGCCATTCGTCGTCGATCACGAAGTGCATCCCATATTGGGCGGGTCGCCGTATGAGTCGTATCCGAGCGGGCATTCGACCTTCGCCTACGCAACTGCGATTCTGCTGGCGCAGATGGTTCCCGAAAAAGCCGAGGCGATTTTCGAGCGCGCGGGCCAGTTCGCGGAGAATCGCGTGATCGCGGGAGTCCACTATCCGAGCGATCTGGAAGCCGGAAAAATCTGCGGCTCCGTGATCGATAACGTGATGCTGCACGATCCGCGCTTCGAAGCCGACTTCTCGCGCGCCACCGCCGAGGTGCGCCACGCACTCGGTCTCCCCCCGCTGAAGCATCAATAGATATAATTGCGTTGAGTTAAGAGATAACCGATGTCCGCAAAGCTCCGGCAATTTCCGACCAGCGCATGCGGCGCGATGGTGCGCAAGCTGCTGCATTACAAGGGCATCGAGTTCGAGACCGTCGATCTCGATGTGGCCGCATCCGAAGCACAGTTGGCGGTCTCGGGCGTTCCGTTCGTTGCGGAACTGACGCTTCCGAACGGCGAAACGATCGCTGCCGCCGAGCGGATCGCGCTGCGGCTCGAAGAACTTTATCCCGAGCCGACGATCATGCCGCCAGATCAGCGTGGACTCCAGATCGCGCTCGAGCGTTATATCCAGAACGATGTGGCGACAGAGTTGTTGCGCCTCGCCATTCCCGATCTCGTTGCCTATTTTCGACGCCTCAGCGCGGAGCACGAAGCCGCCTTTCGACAAATCGTGGATGAGACTCTTGGCGTCGGATTCTGCACGCAGGCCGAAGGCGAGCGCGATGCGATCACTGAGCGCGCTGCAAATCTGTTGGAACCGTTTGAAGAGGCGCTGGCCGGCAAGGCCTTTCTGATGGGGCGCATCGGACTGGCCGATTTTGCGCTTTACGGTCAGCTTTATACTCTGGCGGTTTCGGGCGAGCTGAAACTGCCGCGCGAGTTCCCGAATCTCCGCGCCTTTCACGGCCGCATCGATCGGATTTCAGCGTCGCTCGACGATCTCCGCATCTGAGAGCCGCCGGCCCTCGATACCGTAATGGAAGAAGTAGCCGAACATCGCGCCGGTGAAATCGATCGCGACATCCCAAGGCGAGCCGGTGCGGCCGGGAACGAAGAGCTGATGCGTTTCATCGGCAGTTGCGAGCATCAGGCAGATCAGCAGCGCCCAATAAGGCCGGCCGCGCAGCGGTCCTATTATCAAGACGAGGAAGAAGATCGCGTAGGCGCCGAAATGGGCCAGCTTGCGAACGATCAGATGAGTAAGCCACTGGGTGGTGTCCGAGACTCCGCCCGGAAACACCAGATGAAGCGCGTCGCCGACGTAGATCCAGGTGCGCGTGAAAGTGAAGATCTGGGTCGACATCAGGGCGAGCACGACGACCCAAATCGCGACCATCCACCAGTGACGGCGCGGCCGCGGGATCGGATGCGTTTCAGGAACGCCGCCGGCCGTCGGCGCCGAGATGCGCCGGCTTGCGGACTTCGGGGCACTCACGACGCCGGCGGCGACGCTTGCGAAGCTGTTTCCGCGGTAAACAGAGTGACAAAATAGGTTGTCATTGGAGCGTTCCCGACCCGATTTATGCCAGACGATCGAGGCCGCGCCAAGCCGGCATCCCGGAGCCCATCTCGATGACGCAGACGCTGACGATCTCAAAAATTCGACCGGCCCCGCCCTGCACGATCGTGATACTCGGCGCATCGGGCGATCTCGCGCGCCGCAAGTTGCTGCCGGCGCTCTACAACCTGCGCGCGTGCGGACAGGGGTTAATGGCCCCCGAAACGACCGTGCTCGGCTTCGCGCGCCGCGCGATGACTCCTGATGAGTTCAGAACTGCGGCGCGCGACGGCGTGAAACGATACTCGCGGCTCAAACTCGACGAGTGCTGCTGGAGCGAGTTCGCGAAGCATCTGGATTATCTCGGCGGGCTCGACGAGCCGGACGGCTTCAAGGTCCTGCGCCGGCGGCTTGAGGAGATCGAGGCGGCGCGCAAGCTTCCGCCCAATCGAATCTTTTACTTCTCGATTCCGCCGCAGGCGCTGCGCGACACGATCGAGCGGCTTTCGGCGGCGGGACTAGTCGGACCGGCCGAGGGGGAAAATTTCAGCCGGCTGGTGATCGAAAAACCAATCGGACACGACCTCAAGAGCGCGCTCGAAATCAACCATACGCTCCATCAGCATTGCGCCGAACAGCAAATCTTCAGGATCGATCACTACCTGGGCAAAGAGACCGTGCAGAACATGATGGTGCTGCGGTTCGCCAACAGCATCTTCGAGCGCGTCTGGGGCACGCGCAACGTCGATCACGTGCAGATCACGGTCGCCGAGGACGAGGGCCTGGGCACGCGCGCCGCCTACTACGATCAGGCCGGCGCGCTGCGCGACATGGTGCAAAATCACATGTTGCAACTGCTGGCGATGATCGCGATGGAGCCGCCGGTGTCGCTGGATGCGACTGCGGTGCGCAACGCCAAACTCGACGCCATCAGATCGCTGCGCCCCATAGCGCACGAGCAGGTGCGCGCAATGGCGGTGCGGGCGCGCTATGCGGGCGGGGTGATCGATGGGCATCCGGTGCGCGGCTACCTCGAGGAGCAGGGCGTGCCGCCCGACTCGCGGACTGAAACCTACGTCGCGCTGAAATGCTTCATCGACAACTGGCGATGGTCCGGGGTGCCGTTCTATCTGCGCACCGGGAAACGGCTCGCCCGTCGCTCGAGCGCGATCTATGTGCAGTTCAAGGATGTGCCCGCAATCCTGTTCAATCGCGATGGGCGCCTGACGCCGGACGTCCTGACGCTGCGCATCCAGCCCGACGAGGGTTTCTCGTTCGACGTGCTCGCCAAGGAACCGGGCCTCGACCTCGCCATCCGGCAGGTGGGAATGAATCTGAGTTACGAGCGTGAATTCTCGGACCCGTCGCCCGATGCGTACGAGCGCCTGCTGCTCGACATGATGATCGGCGACCATACGCTGTTCATCAGCGGCGAGTTCGTGCGTCTCTCGTGGCAATTTCTGCAGCCGATTCTCGATCAATGGCGCGACGATCCGGCGATCCCGATGGAGGTCTACCCCGCCGGCGGATGGGGTCCGGACGGCGGCGAGGCGCTGATCAAAGCCGACGGGCGGAAGTGGCGAAATCCGTAGATTCGAGTGGCCTAGCTGCCGGTGCAGGCGGTGCCGTTGCAAAGATTGTTGAACAACTCGTTGGGCGTACCGTTGCCGTTGAGCTGACCGGTGGGCGAGCCGGGGGTTGAATTACCGCTATTGCCGGTCAGCACGTTTAACGCGATCCCGGTCGTCGTATCCTTCACCTTCAGCCCGTAGCTGGTGTTGTTCATCATCGTGTTCTGGATCACGCTGCCGCCGCTGCCCGTGATCGAGATACCGACGCTTTTATTGCTGCTGGCGGTGTTGTGCTGCACGACGGAGCCGTCGCCGACGACGATGCCGTTGCCGCCGTTACCGATCGCCTGAACGTCCGCGACCGTTGCGTTGTTGCCGAGCGCGATGCCGTTGCCGCCCATCCCGATGACCGAGCCGTTACGCACCGTCACCTGATTGTTCGAACTGCTGATGCCGTTGCCGCTACCACTCTGACCGATGATCGCGAAGCCGTTGAGATCGATCGTCACGTTATCGGCCGTCACATCGATGCCGTCGCTGCCGCTTGGGACGTTGTTGAGATTACCCGTGAGCCGATAGCTGCCGGGGGCGCTGATCGTATAGGGGAATCCACTCTGCGCGACGACCGCGCTGTTGATCTCGATTACGCCGTCGACGGCGAGCGCGGGGGCAATATCAAGCGCCACGACAAAAAGCACTGCGGCCCAAGCGATCAAGCCTGCTTTCATTCTCGGTTACGCTAAATATGGCGCGCATGCGAACGCTATAACGACATTTGGAACGTGTCAACTCATGGTTAATCCGCAAGCGCTGCTTTTCCGAGAGCTTTTCGCGTCGTTCTGGAAAATCGGGCGCAATACCGCATCTGCCTTCCGGGCGGCGCGATCCCGAAGGGCGATGCTCCCCGAAAATCGCATGCTATTGCATGTACGCGAACTCGCGGCGCAACGGCGGCATCACCTCGCTCGCGAACAGCTCCATGTTCTTGATGGTCCGATGATGCGGCATGTCGCCGATGTGCAGCAACGCGAGTACCAGCCCGAAATCCATCTCGCGGGCGTACTGGCTCAACCTTCGCCGCACGGTCTCGGCGCTCCCGACGATGCAATAGCCGCGCCGGTTAAGCTCGTCGAAATCCATCTTGCTCCACTCGTAAGCGTCGCCGAACTCGAGCATCCGCATCATCGAAGGCACCGACATGTATCCCGGCGGCACCAGGAAATTGGGCGCATGGCGCAGGCCCTTGTGATAGAGCCAGAGCACGTGCGACGCGGCCTCATCAACTGCCTGTTGATCGCTTTCCGCAACATAGATCGGCACCAGATGGCCGAGCTTGTAAGGTGACGCCTCGTACCCGTAACCGCGCGCCTTCTCCTTGTAGAACTTGAAAAACTTCTCGAGCACGTCTTCGGGCACGAAGGTCGCCATGTACGCGTACTTGCGATCCGGATGCGCGCACCAGTCGACGGTTTCGACGCTGCCGAAGCCGGGCACCCAGATTTCGGGATGCGGCTTCTGGAGCGGACGCGGCCACAGATTCGCGTAGCGCAGCCGGTAATGCTTGCCCTCGAAGTTGAACGGACCGGTCTCGGTCCACATCCTGATGATCAGGTCATGCGCTTCGCGGAAGCGTTCGAGCGAATGCGTCGGATTGAGACCCATCGAATAGTATTCATCGCCGATGCCGCGGACGAACCCCGAGATGATGCGGCCGCCGCTGATCACGTCGAGCATCGCGACTTCCTCCGCGATACGCTGCGGGTGATCGCGCAGCGGAAGGCCGTTCCCAACCAGCGCGATCTTTATCCGGTTCGTGCGCCGCACCAGAGTCGCCGCGATGATGTTCGGCGCCGGCATCGTGCCGTAGGCGTTCTGATGATGCTCGTTGACGCACACCCCGTCGAAGCCCAACCGCTCGGCATATTCGAGTTCATCGAGATAGCGATTGTAGAGTGTGTGTCCGCGCTCGGGATCGTAGAACTGGTTTGAAAGCGTCACCCACGCCGAAGGGTACTTCTCGCGGTCATCGAAGTCCTCGGGCAGATGCGGCCATGGCATCAGATGGAACATGTAGAACTTCATGTCTCGTCCTCGCTCGGCGCGGCGCGGTCCCCGTGTCCGCATGCGGGTATGAAAACCTATGCTAGGATGCATCACCTCCGATGAATTTGTCGATGCCATCCGCGACCACCCTCAAGGACCCTGCGCGGGTGCTGGTCAGGGAGGTCAACTGGCTCGGCGACCTGGTCATCAGCCTGCCGGCTCTGAGAGCGGTTCGGCGGCGCTTCGCGACTTCGCACCTGGCGGTTCTGGTCCGCGCCGAGCTCGCCGGTTTCTTCGACGGCTGCGAGTGGATCGATGAGGTCATCGCGTTTCGCCGCGGCAGCGGGATCGCAGGTCTCGCCAACCAGCGGCGCATCGTCGGCGAGATTCGCCGGTTCGACCTCGCGATCCTGTTCCCCAACAGCTTTTCCTCGGCGCTATGGACGGCGCTCGCCCGGGTACCGCGGCGAATCGGCTATGCGACCGATGCGCGCGGTCCGCTGCTGACCGACCGGGCGCGGCCCGATGCGGAGGCGCTCGCGGGCCATCAGGCGAACTACTGGCTCAGGATGGTCAAGCAGACCATCGACGCGGACGGCGATCCCGCCGATTGCGCGATTACTGCCGCACCCGAGAATCGGGAGCGAATCGCTCCGATGCTCGCGGCGCGACGCAAAAATCCCGCCGCGAAGCTGGTCGCAATCGCGCCCGCGGCGGCGTACGGACCGGCCAAAGAGTGGCCGGCTGAGCACTACGCGGCATTGATCGATCTGATGGCGGCGCGCGGAATCGAATCCGTAGTCATCGGCGCGCCCGCTGAGCGTGAACGATGCGAACGGATCGCCGCGCGCGCCAACGACACCCCAATCGTCGCGGCCGGCGAAACCGGGGTCGGCGAACTGATTGCGCTGCTCTCGCTGTGCGACGGCTTCATCGGCAACGACTCCGGCGCGATGCATCTGGCGGGCGCGCTGGGCATCCCGACGGTCGCAATCTTCGGCTCGACCAATCCTCTCCGGACAGGACCGATGGGCCCGCGAGTCCACGTCATTCGGCGGGCCCCCGCCTGCAGTCCCTGTCTGCGACGCACCTGCCACTTCGGCCATTATGAATGCCTCACGCGGATCACGCCGCAGGAAGCGCTCGAGACGTTGCTTGCCGCGCTCCCTGCATAATTCGAAAAGCGTATCCGCTATGCTCGTCGATCGACCCCGCAACCGGCGGGAGTTGGGGCGCTATGAAACTCAAAGAGATTGCTGAGCGGCTGGGACTGGAGCTCCGTGGCGACGGCGCAAGCGAGATAAGCGGACCCGCACCGCTGGACGCCGCCGTGCCGGGATCGATCGTCTTCGTTTCAGGGCCGAAGTATGCCGCAGCATTGGAAACGACCCCGGCCGCGTGCGCAATCGTGACCCCCGAGCTTGCCCGGCGCGCCCGCTGCGCTGTGCTCATCAGCGCGGACCCGTCTTATGATTTCGCGCGCCTCCTCGAGCTGTTCCATCCGCCCTACCGGCCCGCGCCCGGAATCGATCCCACGGCGCGCATCGACCCGGATGCGAAGCTTGGCGACAATGCGTCCGTCGGTGCGTTTTGCGCGATTGGCGCCGGCGTGAGGATCGGCCGCAATGCGGTGATTCATCCGCACGTGACGATTTATCCCGGCGCGACCATAGGCGATGACTTCGTATGCCACAGCGGAGCCGCGATCCGCGAGCGGGTGACGATCGGGAATCGCGTGACGATCCTCAACGGCGCGGTGATCGGCGCCGACGGCTTCGGCTTCATCCAACAGGGCGAGCGGCTCGTGAAAGTGCCGCAGGTCGGCTCCGTCATTATCGAAGACGACGTGGAAATTGGTGCGAACACCGCGGTCGATCGCGCAACGATGGGCGCGACGATCATCCGGCGCGGCGTCAAACTCGATAACCTCGTGCATATCGGTCACAATTGCGAAGTCGGCGAATTTTCGCGCTTTGCCGCACAGGCGGGACTCGCGGGTTCGACCCGGATCGGCCGCTGGTGCCAGTTCGGCGGCCAGACCGGATGCGCCGATCACGCGAAAATCGGCGACCGCGTGATGGTGGTGGCGCAGTCAGGGATTCCGCACGACGTACCGGCCGGCTCGGTTGTCGGCGGCACGCCTGCGATGGACATCCGAGCCTGGCGCCGCCTCGCGGCGATCCAACCGCGGCTGCCTGAGATGGTCCGGCGGATTCGCGCGCTCGAAACGCGGCTCGGAATGCGCTCCGCGGAAAAAGAGGGATGAATCAGACCCGATGCGTACTTGGAGAAGAATTGGAGGCGCCCGCGATCTTCGCGTTATCCGGCTCGCGCTCCTGGTGCTGGTCGCGATCGCTCTAAGCGGATGCCCGGCGCTGATGGTGCCGAGCCTCGCCTACCAGGGCTACAAGTCGACTCATGAGAGCAGCAGCACGACGGCGAAATCGTCACATCACAAGAGTTCGGCCCGGCAGCCCTCGGGCGCTGCCAGCGATAACAGCATCGAATGAGGCAAACGTACTCAGTGGGGGCCCGCGACCGTAGCGGGCGTCGCTGGCTGATCCTGGTAGACGATTGCGACCGTATCTAGATAGTAGCCGGTATGCCCGGCCTCGCCCGGTGCGGGCTGGTATTCCTGCTGATGGATGTATTGCCCGTGGCGGACATCCGAGCCGCCGCTGTTAGCGGCCTCGGCGGCATCGTTGGGAGTCGCATCGTAGAGCAGCTTCGAAACCTTTTGGGACTTGCCTGAGACCAGCAACAACGCGTCGGCGCCGGTTTCACAGGCGCTCCGCCGGGCCGCTTCGATGACCTCGGGGCCCTGATCGGTATCGCCCCATCCTTCGACGATTGCGATTTGTTTGTAGCTGCGCGCCGGCTCGCCGACCAGCACTGGCATCGCGCACTCCGCTCCCTTGGCCGCGCTGGTGTACTCCGTGAGCGGCGTGACCATCACCTGCGGCGGTTCATGCTGCTTGGTGGAGCATCCGGCGAGGCTCAAGAGCGTAAGGAACGCCACGGCGAGGGCGAGCCGACAATTCATCGCTCGGAGACCAAAAGCATCCATTGGAACTACTTCCGACCCCGCTCATGACATCAGGATAAACGCCGATGTGCAAGTCGGGCGTTTCGAGGCCGCCAATCCCTAATGTCCGTGATGAAGGAACGCACGGATTGCAAACGCGGCGATCAGCAAAAGACAGAACTCAAGATGAAGCTGCGCTGAGCGCTTGAGGGCAAGATTCAGGCGTCCCCAGTCGCGTTCGCGATTCAGGATTGCGATCTCATCGTAGGCGCGCGGCAGCGTCACCAGCACGATCAGCGCAAGCGGTGTGATTATTCCTGCGATCACACCGAAGCCGATCGACATGTATGCGCCGACATCGAACGCCGCGACCTCGCCCACCGCTCGTTCGCGGCCGAGATAAGTCGCAAGCGTATTCTTCCCGCGCTGCGGGTCGGTTTCGATATCGCGCACGTTGTTGGCGAGCAGGATTCCCGCACCGAGAAAGCCGACCGCGAAAGAGGTCAGGACCGCGCCCCATGTCATCCGCATCGCCATTACATAGTACGCGCCCATTACAATCGCGGGCCCCATGAAGATAAAACCCGTGATGTCGCCGAGCGCGTGGTAGCCGAGCGCCAGCGGCCGCGCGGTATAAAAATAGGCCGCCGCGATGCTAGCGACGCCGATCACCAGAATCGGCCATCCGCAGAGATAAACCAGGATGAGACCGAAAATCGCGCCGATACTGAACGCAACGATGCCGCCCCACCATAGCTGGTCCGGCGTCAGCAGGCCGCGCTGCACAACCAGGCTCGGTCCGAACGGATCCGGATTCGCCGCCTCGCGCGGGTCGACGCCGCTCTGCAGGTCGTAATAGTCATTGATGATGTTCGTGCCGCTCTGGATCGCCGCCGTGCCGATGAACGCGAGAATCAACCGAAACAAGGAAAAGTAGCCGTCAGCGGCGGCGCAAGCCGCGCCGACCACGCACGCCGGCGGCATCACGACCAAAGTCCGGATGCGTATCGCCTGAATCCAGACCGAAAGCGAGAATGGATTGGGACCGGCGTTGCCGGCGGTGACGGTTATCGCGTCTGAGGCCATGTCAAAGCGGATTCCTTCGTCATCGTCGCTGCTGAATCTTATATCCTGCGAGGCGCGGAGTTGAGAGGCTCTACGGCTCCGCACGCATCCGCTCGATCAGCGCGACCAATTCGCCCATCGAGCGCATCACGAAATCCGGCCGCAACTGCTGGTTGCCGCTGAGTTGTTCATAGGTCACCGCTCCGGTCGCAACCGAAACCGCTGCGCCGTAGCCGGCGTTGAGCGCCGCCATCGTATCGCGCGGCTCGTCGCCGACATACATGCACGCTGCCGGCACGACTCCGGCGCGAATCGCCGCATCGCGCAGGCTCGCGGTCTTGTCGAGCGCCTCCAGCGAAATGCTGGTCTGAGTGATGACGAAATCGAGATGCGGCGCGAGGCCGACCATCGCGAGTTTCTTGACCAGCGTCTGCGGATCGCCGGGGCGGCTGGTGATGACCGCGGTGATGTAGTCGCGCCGCTTGAGTTCGGCCAGCGTTTCGGCGACGTGCGGCAGCACCTCCAGCCGCTCGGTTCGATCGATTTCGGCGAGGAAATAAGCGAACGCGAGCTGCATGTAATCGCGCCGCAGATGCCCGGGCACGCCGAGCCACAAATCGCCGCGCGCGAGCGACTCGTGGTAGTGCTCGCGGCTGAGCGACGGCCTCACACCGAGCGAGTCCATCGCGCTGCGCGTCGCGTTGTAGAGCGGCCCGTGGATATCGACCAGCGTGCCGTCAAGATCGAAGAAGATCGCGCGAAATTCTCGCACGCGCCGATTCATGATTCACTCACCCATCGAGTTTAAGCCGGCGCCCGCAGATGATCACGTTTTCGTGACGCCCGCAACCGCGAGCACGCGGGCAGGCGGGCCGCCGCGGCCTGCTCGGGGCTGAGCGTCAGCACGAAATTGCCCTCGGCCGGGCTGCGCAGCTCGATCATCGCGCCGCAACGAATGGTCAAACGGGCGCCAAGCGCCATGATGGCGGCATCGGCGAAATCGAGGGTTGGGGGCGTGCTGGCCTCGATTTCGAGCCGGCGGCTTAGCTGCCGCACGATCCGCTGGCGCATCGCAAGGGCCCGCCGGCCGCCGCTTTTCGCGATGAGTCTGCGCGTCGGCGCCGCCAGACGGAACTGAAGATCGGGAAATGATTCGCAAACTTCGACCCCGACGCTCTCGAGCGCGCGAAAGGCAGCGAAGCCGGCGATCATAAAGCGCGTGAAGAGCATCCCGCCGCGAACCGGCGCATCGGTGCCGGCAGGGCGCTGTTCGCGGCGCTGATGCGCCGCGAACAGCGCCCTGCCCAACGCCCGCAGATGCGGCTTGCAGCGCGCGTCCGCGATGCAAGCGATGAAGTAGGCGAGCGGCGGCGTCGGGTACATCGAGAGCCGCCCGAGCGCCGGCCATGCTGCGCTCAGCACCGCCATCAGCCGGCGCAGGGCGAAATCGATGTCGCGCCCGCGATTCGTAGCGCGAACGCGATCGTCGAGCGCTTGATCGCGGGGCCAGCGCGGCGAATCAACGATCGCCAGCGCGCCGCTTCCAAGCTCGGGCGCCGCAGCCGCAATCCGCTCGCGCATCGCGCCGAGCGGCTCACGATTGATGCCCGCCAGCGCCACCCGCCGATAGACCATCGTTGCGCATCCAGGATCGATTATCGCCAGGTCGAGGTAGTCCTCGCCGACGTCGATGCCGGCGATCGTTTGCGCGCCATCGATGTGTCTGAGCCCGATCGAGACGCGCTCCGGCGGTCGTGAGCCAGATTCCGGGCAACTATGCAGTTCTATATTTTTAAGTGCTTGCATTATCCATAATTGCTTGTTGTGCTATTTATATATCCGATCTTATACTCCCTATTATCGAATAATCGCTGGCATCCCGGCCAGGGAGGAGTTTAGATGAGTTCGCATCAGCAACGGGTATCCCTTTGCATCTTGCTTGCGGCGGCTTTTGCCACGATCGGAATGATCGTTGGCGCGGGATGCGAGCGCGTTACCACACTCGATCTTCAAATCGGTCCGCGATTGCTTCAGCGCATCGATACGGGCTGAGTCGCCGCACGCGGCTGCATGCCGTAGAGCAGCTCGTATTCGCGGAGCCCGCCGATGACTTTCTTCACGTAGTCGCAGGTCTCGCGGTACTGGATGTTTTCGACCCAGGCGTCGTCATCGCCGGGGAACAGCGCGTCCCATTTCGCGACTGCCTGCTCGCCGGCGTTGTAAGCCGCAACCGCGCGAAAGCGATCCCCGCCGTACATCGTTAGTAGCTTCTTCAGCAGCGCTACACCGAGCCTGACGTTGTTCGCCGGGTCGTAGAGATCGCCGGGCGTCCCGCCTTCCGCGGCGGCGAGCCTGGCGGCCGTTGACGGCAACAATTGCATCAGGCCGCGCGCATCGGAGACCGATCGCGCATTTGGATCGAACAGGCTCTCCTGTCGCGTCAGCGCCATCACAAGGTACGGATCGATCCCGGCGTTCGCGGCGGCCGGTATGATCAGGTCCGGATACGCGATCGGGTAACGCACCCGCTCGGCGAGCGCCGGGTCGATCGCGCCATGCTTCTGAAGGCGCGTCGCCGTCGCGATCGCCTCATGCCACGCGCGCGCCGCCATCAATTCCGCAATCACGAATTTGCGCAAGGCCGGATGTTCCAGCGCGTCGGGCTCGAGGGCGCGCAGCTCGGGTGCCTCGAGGTCGCGAAGCCCCAGATCGCGGAGCGCGCTTACACGTTCGAGATGGAACGCTACGCCGGGCGCGTCCGTCTCCGGCAGGCGCGCAACAGGATCGAGACTGACTGCCGCCGCGATCGTCTCGGGACGGATTCCGGTCCTGAGGCTGGCGAGCGCCGGATAGTAATTGCTCGCCGTGCTCGTCGCGAGACGCTGAAAGATCGCGCGCGCTGCCGCCGCGTGACCGCTCTTTTCGAGCGCGCGCGCTTGCCAATACATGAGCATGTCGTGATCCGCCGCGTTGTCGGCATGCGGCGCCATCGCGGCGAAGCTGCTCGCCGCCTCCGCATAGCGGCGCATCATGTAGAGGCTCCACGGGAGGCGCATCCGCGCCCGCTCGGCCGCCTCGCTTCGCGGATAACGCGCGAGCAGCCGGCGATAGATGCTTCGCGCCGAATCGAAGCGATGGTCATCCTCGAACGTGCGGCCCATCGCGAGCATCGACTCGGGCGCATATGAGCTGTCGGGAAACTCCGCCACCACCCGCGCGAACATCGTCCGCGCGCGGTTCGTGTCATCAGCCCGCCAGTAAAGATGACCCAGTCGGTCCAGCGCCGCCGGTGCTTCGCTGCCATCCGGCGCTGCAGCAAGATAACGGAATAACGCTTCGCGCTCGGCCTCGGGGTTGCCGCGCTCCGCGCGCGCCATCATCCAGAGCAGCGCGGCGCGCTGGGCGGGCTCGGATGAAAGTTCAAGTGCCGCTTGAATTTGATCGCGAGCCGCCGCAGCCTGTCCTTCGCGGAGCAGGAGCGCGGCCTCTGCGCGCCGGTAGGCGAGCGATGTGCTGTCGGCCAGGTCCGGATGGGCCGCGAGCAGCCCGTAGGCGGCGCTGCGGGCGCGGCCGTCAAACTCGCCGTTGGGATGCGCTTCGCGCAGCGCCATCCAAGCGTCATACGCGCCGCGATAGTCGCCGATCGCGGCGAGCGATTGCGCCAGCACGACGCGCGCGCGTTGATCGATTTCGGACCGCGCGCCGCGCGCGATTACGCCGCGCGCCAGTCCCGCGGCTGATGCCGCCTGACCGCTCTGCTCGGCAAGCTCGGCGAGCGCGAGCCACGCCGCCGAACCCATCACGCTCTGCGGATAACCGGCAACCAGCCGGTTCAGCGTCGCACTCGCCCCGTTGACGTTCCCCGATTCGCGCTGAGCATCCGCCAGGTAGAAGAGCGCGTAATCCCCGAGCGGCGCGCAGTTCACAGCCGCCGTCAGGGCCCGCTCAGCGTCGGGAAATTGGCGTTGCTGCAGAGCGTGATAGCCAATCGCGAACTGACTGCAAGCGTCGCTGGCCGCCGCGACAGGGGCGGTTGCCAATGCCGAGGCGAGCGCAAAACCAAACCACGCCGCGACCGCGAGCTTCAATTTCATCTGATTCTGGTTATCCGACGCCGTGCGCCGCTTCAATCCTCCCCCTTGCGCGTCTGCGGGGCTTCCGCAAAAGTCGGAGCGATGAAGCAGGCCGCCGACAAGCTGATTCTCGCCTCGGGCTCGCCGCGCCGTCGCACGCTGCTCAGCGCCGCCGGCCTGAATTTCTCGGTCATCGAGAGCCGCCTGCACGAACGTCGGCGGCCGGAGGAGGCCCCGACGGAATTTGCGCTTCGGATGGCGCGGGATAAGGCGGTTGCGGTGTCGCGAAAAATCGCGCATGCAACCGTACTCGGCGCGGACACCATCGTCGCAATCGACGGCCGGATTCTCGGCAAGCCGAAGAACAGGGCGGACGCGCGCGCGATGTTACGGAAGCTCTCCGGGCGCACCCATGTCGTCGTTACCGCATTTGCGATCGCCCGCGACGGCACGGTGCTCGAGAGTGCGCCGGTCACGAGCCGCGTTACCTTTCGCGAGCTCGGCGCTGCGGAGATCGACGCCTACATCGCGAGCGGCGATCCATTCGACAAGGCCGGCGCCTACGGCATCCAGGACCGCGGCGCGCACTTCATCGCTGCAGTCGAGGGCGCGCGCGACAACGTGATGGGCTTGCCGATGCGCGAGGTGCTCGCCGCGCTCGCGCGCCATGGCATCGTCGCGCCCAACCAGGTTCCGGCACGGCCGCTCGATGCTGACCGCTGACGAAATTCGAGCGCGGCTCCGCGCGGTGCGCGATCGAATCGACGCGGCCGCGCGGCGCGCCGGACGCGCTCCCGAATCGATCCGGCTCGTGCTCGCGAGCAAGACCCAGCCGCCCGAAGCAATTCGCGCCGCTTACGACGCAGGCGCGCGCGAGTTCGGCGAAAATTACGTGCAGGAGGCGGTCGCCAAGCGCGACGCGCTCGGCAACCTCGCCGATCTGCGCTGGCATCTGATTGGTCATCTCCAGAGCAACAAGGTCAAGCTCGCTGCTGCGGCCTTCGCGATGATCCAGACGCTCGATTCGGAAACGCTCGCCGCGGCGCTGGCGCGCGCACACAAAGTTCCGCCGCTTCCGGTGCTGATCGAAATCAATCTCGGGGGCGAAGCGAGCAAGCACGGCGTCGCTCCGGAAGCTGCGACGCGGCTGATCGATGCGGCCCGCAGCCTCGTTGATGTGCGCGGCCTGATGGCGATTCCGCCGCCCGGGGAGACCGCCGAGGATTCACGCCGATGGTTTGTAGGGCTGCGCGAGCTGCGCGATCGGCTTGCCCGCGCCTCGGGGCTTGCGCTAAGCGACCTCTCAATGGGCATGACGGACGACTTCGAAGTGGCGATCGAGGAGGGCGCGACGATCGTGCGTGTGGGGCGCGCGGTCTTCGGCGAGCGGCTCAGATGAAGAAACTGGGCTTTATCGGCGGCGGCAACATGGCGGAGGCGATGATCCATGGCCTCATCGTAAAGCGGGTTTTCAAGCCCTCCGACCTAATCGCATCCGATCCCGAACCGGCGCGCCGGCGGAGGCTCGCGCGGCTCTTCAAGATTGCCGTCACCGGGTCGAATCGCGAGGTCATTGCCGACGCCGCCGCGCTGTTGATCGCGGTCAAGCCGCAGATCATCGAAACTGTGATGCGCGAGTTGCGCGCGGCCATCGAAACAACCGCCGGCGCATCAGGCGGAAATCGCAGCGCCCGCCGCCGCTCGCCATCGGCCTCGCGACTATTCATCTCGATCGCGGCGGGCGTCACGCTCGCGCGCCTCGAAGCCGGGTTTGGACCGCACGCGCGAGTGATCCGCGTGATGCCGAACGCGCCGGCAATGGTCGGATATGGGATGACCGCGATGGTGCGCGGGCGATTGGCCACCCGCGCCGACGAATCATTCGCGATGCGGATCTTCGGCGCAGTCGGCGACGCGGTGGCGCTACGCGACGAAGCGATGCTCGATGCGGTGACTGCGCTCTCCGGCAGCGGTCCCGCTTACATCTACCTATTCGCGAAGGCGCTGGCGGAGGCTGCCGCAGCCGAGGGACTTCCGCCCGAGCTCGCGTTCCGGATGACCCTGCAGACCATCCGCGGCGCGGAGGAGAGCATGCGGCGGCTCAAAGTTGCGCCCGTAGAGCTGATTCGACGCGTTGCGTCGCCGGGCGGCACAACCGAGGCGGCGCTCCGGCAGTTCGATGCTGACGGCTTTTCTGATATCGTGGCCCGCGCAGTTCACGCCGCCGCCGAACGTTCGCGCGCGCTCGGACGTGGACAATAAGGAGTCGCTTTCGACGTGTATATCGGCTGGGTTGGGCTGGTCGCCTTCATCTTCTTTCGCATCATCTCGCCGCTGCTCACGCTCTATTTCTGGGTGGTCATCATCTCGGCCCTGCTGACCTGGGTTCAGCCGGACCCCTACAATCCGATCGTGCGAACCATCTACAGTCTGACCGAGCCGGTCTTCGATTGGTTCCGCGAGCGGCTGCCGGTCGTCTTCGGCGGGATCGACTTTTCTCCCCTGCTCGTGCTGCTCGTGATTGAGTTCGTGCAAGCCTGGTTGCTGCCGAATATCTACGTGATGCTGACCAACTTTGCCTGATGGCCGCTGCGCCTCAGCCGGCCTGGCTGCGGATCGGCGCTGATTCGGTAACGCTCGAAGTTCTCGCACGTCCGGGCTCGTCGCGCTGCGCCGTGATCGGCGCCGGGCCGCGCGGATTGATCGTCGCGATTCACGCGCCTCCAGCCGAGGGGCGCGCAAACGCGGAGCTGGTCGAGGTCCTCGCCGACGCGCTCGAGATACCGCGCGCATCGATCGCGATCGAACGCGGCGCGCATGGCCGGAACAAGCTGCTGCGGATCGCGAGCGTCAATCCGGCGGCGCTGGCGTCAAAAATCAGCGCCCTCGCTCAGAGCAAACTCTCGGTTCGATGAACGGTCGGCGCTCCCACGATGGTAATAAACCGGGGTCTGCGCCCGGCCGAAACCATTGATCGTCATCCCGAGTGCAACGAATTGGCCGCTGCGCCCTGCTGAGGTGCAGGGGAAGGATCATTTGGGCGATCACAGTCGAAGGGTCGCTGGGCAGCGATGGATCAGAACTCAGCGTCAGGCAAATCGCTTCGCATTTCGATTCGCCGATCTTCAACGGTCAGAAACCTAGTTACAAACAAGCACACGAGAAGCGCCGTTAGTTTGGCTCATCGAGTTGGCATGCGGGGTGCATAACCAGAATGAACGGTTCGAACATTCTTTCCGGATGTGGGGACATCGTTCGGAGAGTTCTGGAGGTCAGTAGAATGTCTCACCTGGAGAAGTCGATAGTAATAAACGTGCCCGTACGCGTCGCCTACAATCAATGGACACAGTTCGAAGAGTTTCGCTACTTCATGGAGGGCGTGATCGATGTCCAGCAACTCGACGATCGGCATCTGCATTGGCGCACCAATGTGGGCGGCATGGAAAAGGAGTTCGACGCGGAAATAACCGAACAGCTTCCTGACCAACGGATCGCCTGGAAGAGCATCTCCGGTTCGCGGCACTCAGGCGTGGTTACCTTCCATCGTCTGGACGACAACCGATCCAAGTTGACGGTGCAGATGGAAGTGGAACCTGATGGAGTAGTTGAAACGGTCGGAGATTGGATCGGCGTGGTTTCGTCGCAGGTGACGGAAGATCTTGAAAAATTCAAAGAGTTTATCGAAACACGGCAGACTGAGACGGGAGCGTGGCGCGGCGAGGTCCATCAGCAATCATGAGACCGACCTCGCGGCGTCGCATCTCGAACAACTTGCTAGGCGATAACGCCTGAGGACCTGAGTCGCGCGATCTCGCTCTCGCCGTAGCCGGCCCATCGCATCGCGGCATCGGTATGCTCGCCGAACCGCGGCGGCATCTCGCGGATGTCGGCCTTCGCGCCATTGAGATTCAGCGGAATATCGATCAGCCGAAAGCCGGGCACGCGGAAGTTCTCCGTCCGCTTAAGCATCCCGAGCGCCTCCACCTGCGGATCGTCGATTACCTTGTCGAGCGTGTTGATGGGACCGCCGGGGATGCCGGCCTCGCGAATTTTTTCTAGCCAATAGGCCGCAGGAGATCGGACAGTTACACGCTCGATGATTTCGCGTAGCTCTTCGCGGCGCGCGACGCGCGATGCGTTAGTCGCGTACCGCGGGTCGTCAACCAACTGCTCCAGCCCGAGCAGCGCGCAGAGCTTGGCAAACAAGCGATCGTTGCCCGCCGCGATAAACACCTCGCCGTCAGCACACTTGAAGGCCTGGTACGGCGCCAGAATCGGCGATGCCGAGCCGCATCGCTCGGGCAGATTTCCGGTCGCGAGGAAGTTCGCGAGTTGCACCGCGTTCCAGGTGATCCCGACTTCGAGCAGGCTGGTGTCGACCTTGCCGCCGCGTCCGGTCGCATGACGCTCCAATAGTGCAGCGAGGACGCCCATGCAAAGCCACATCCCGGCGCCCATGTCGATGAGCGGGATCGCGATTCGCGACGGTGGGTCGCCCGGGTAACCTGTCGAGGTCATCGCGCCTGAGTACGCCTGCGCCACCGGATCGTAGCCGGGCAGATCGCGAAGCGGTCCCTTCTCGCCGAAGCCGCTGATCGAACAATAGATCAGACGCGGATTTTCGGCGGCGAGCGTTTCATAGCCGAGGCCGAGCTGCTCGGCGCCGCCGGGCTTGAGCGAATGCGCAAAGACGTCGGCGCGCGCGGCGAAGCGCCGCACGATCTCGCGGCCGGCATCCTGACGGATATCGACGCAGACGCTCCGCTTGTTGCGATTGAAGGTGAGAAACGCGGCCGACTCGCCGTGCGCGATCGGCGCGTAACGGCGCACGTCGTCGCCGCCTTCGGGCCGTTCGACCTTGATTACTGTCGCGCCGAAGTCGCCCAGCAATTGCGTGCAATATGGACCCGCGATGTTCTGGGTCAGGTCGATTACCGTCAAGCCATCAAGCGTGCGTGGCATCGAGAACCAGCTCCGTGACTGATGTTTTTCACGATGTATGCCGCGATGGGCGGCTCAAACCCCTCCGATTGGTTGAAGTCGGCCCACATGTTACCGTTCATAAGGGGCGGAGGGGGAAACATGGTGCGCAAAAACGTGGGGATCGTAATAATCGCCAGTTTAATCAGCATCGCATCGATCGCCGCCGCGCAGTCATCGGAGTCGCCGCCGCTCAAGCTTCCCGCACTGACCCAGGATCAATACGCGATCTATCTCGCCTGCCTCGAGGAATCGTCGCTCGCCAACGCCAAGGATGGGAACCCGCTGGCGACGGTCGCCACGCTCAACACGCTGTGGGGCAGTACGGTAAAGAAAACCTCGCTCAAGGGCCTGACGATGCTCCAGTTGGCGCAGGTCACGGATAGTGCGATCCGTGCGCTGTCGCTGCAGCAATTCGGGACCCCGGGCAAGACCGGCAAAGTCTTCAGGGAGTTCGCGACTCAGACTCCCGCCGGATGCCTCACGATCGCCGAGTCGCTGCAACAGTAGCATCGATGTACGCCGCCGTTCAGGCGCGCAAAAATTCGAGATGAAGCCGGTTGAACTCCTCGACCTCTTCCCACTGCGGCCAGTGCGCGCTGTTCTCGAGCACGACCATCCGGTGATTCGGGATAATCTTTGCGCTCTCGCGCGCGATCTCGACCGAGCGGCCGGGGTTGTGACGGCTCCATAGCACCAGCGTCGGACATTTGATCGAGCGCATCTGCTCGGGGTCCCACGCGCCGCTCGGATGCTCCTGGAGTCCGGCGCCGAAGACCACCTCCGAGATGCGCTTCATCGTCGCGCCCATCCCGGGCTGCGAGTAGATCTTGAACCGCGCATCGATCAACTCCTCGGTGACGCTTTTTGCCGGCTCGTACATCAGCCACTCCAGGCGGCGCTTGACGGCCTCTCGGGTGACGCGGTCGGCGGCCGCGCGCGAGCGTTCGAGCGCGTCGCGGATCTCCTCGCGGCCCTTCTCATCGCGCGGGCCGAGCATCCCGGTGTTCAGCACCAGCTTCTGCACGCGTTCCGGAAAGCGCGCCGCGAAGCGTATCGAGACCATTGCGCCGAGCGACTCGCCGGACAGGATCGCGGTGCGCGCTCCGATCGTATCGAGGAAGTCGCGCAGGAAGTTGGCGAAATCATCGAGTTCGTAGGCGATGTCGGGCCGATCGGTAAAGCCATGCCCGATCATATCGATCGCGTAGACGTGAAAATGCTTCGCGTGCTCGACCAGGTTGCGCGAGTAGGCTTCGGCGTGGCCGCCCGCGCCGTGCAGCAGGATGAGCGGCGTGCCGGAGCCGGCTTCGAGCGCGCGCGTACGGACCGAACCGGCGCGGTAGAAAGTCTGCTTCACCTCGCTGCCCATCAATGCGACCCAAATCGATTCCATCGTGTCCTCCCGGGCGCCGTCACGCCCGCTCCTCATTTCGTGCGATAAAACTAGCCGGATACGAAGCCGCTTAACAGCTTCTGCGCTCGCCTGATTTCGATTTAGGCGGCGCGCCGCAAACTCAGTGGCCGGCGATGGAGCGATGCGATCCGTCGAACGCCGGCGCGACCCGTTCCATGAACATCGCCATCTGATCGCAGACCATCGAGTGGGGCTTGCGTCCGAAGCCGAAGCCGATTACCGCCTCGTCCGCGCCTGCGGCTTCGATCGCCTTCAGACCGTCGATCACCTGGTCGGGCGAGCCGATCAGCACCGAGGTCGAGACGAAACTTTCGGCGCGCATGTTCTTTACGGCATCGACGATCTTCAGGAAATAGCGGTAGTTGGGCGGAATCCTTGCCGGGTCGGACGGCAGCGCCGGCAGCAGCGCATCCTGGAAATAGCTCACGATGCGCTCGCGTCCGTAACGATCATCGCCGGGGCGGGTGCATAGGTGGACATAGACGCTGCATACGACGCGGCGGCGTTCGCGGCCATACTTCGCGCATTCATCTTGGTACGCGGCGACTCCGGCGGCAAGGCTGCCATAAGCCATCGCGGCCGAGAACGGCGCATAGACGATATGCCAATCGTGCGCCGCGCCGAGTTCCATGCTGGGCCGCGAGAAGCAGGCGACATACGGGCGCATCGGCTTCTGGAGCGGCTTCGGCACGATATCGACATCCGCGAACTGGTAATGCCTGCCGCGATGCGACCAGCGACCGGTCTCCGTCCAGGCCCGCCAGATGATCTCCAGGCCTTCGGCAAAGATTGCCGCAGAGTCATCGAAGGGCGCGCCGAACGCCGCGTACTCGGCGCGGTCGTAGCCGCGGCCAGCGGCGAAATCGACGCGTCCGCCAGACAACAGATCGAGCGTGGCCCAATCTTCCGCGACGTGCAGCGGATGATGAATCGGCAGCAGCACGACGGCGGGCGCGAGCCGGATACGGGTGGTCGCGCCTGCCAGCATCGCCAGCATCACCTGGGGCGATGAATTCACGCCGAAGTAGTTCAGATGATGCTCGCCGATCCACGCCGAGTGCATCCCGAGCGCTTCCGCGAGCTTTGCCTGTTCGTAGATCTCGATTACCGCCTGCCCGGCCGAGCGCGGGTTGTCCGGATAGCGGTTGTCACTGAGCGTGAAGTAGCCGAGTTCCATCGGCGCCTCCCGCGCTCAGGTAAAGTGGCGCTCGATATAGCCGAGCGCGCCGTCGAGATCGGGCAGGATTTTCGTACAGAAGCGCACCATCCAGGGCGAGCAGTCCTTGAAGCTCAGCGGGCTGAAAGCGATGACGAATTTGCCCAGGTCGTGGCTCGCGTAGAACACTTCCATCGCGGTGCCAAGCGAAGGCTTGCAATAGTTGACCAGCAGCAAATCGGCTTCGCGCACGTCCTGGAGATCGAACTCGACGATTTCGTTGGCGGAGTCGATCTCCTTGTCGCGGAAATTACGCCGCAATGGATCGAGCAGGATGAAACGTCCGGCCAGGCGCTCCTTGGCGCGCGTGCGCCAGTCCTTTGCGGCAGCCGTATCCGCGTCCATGATCGGACCGCAGAGATAGATTTTTCTTATCGACCCCGCCAAAACATGATCGATTCTATACGATCTGCGCCGGGAATGTTCCATCCGGCGCGAAGAATCGGCAAGCTGAAGAGGGGCGCGAAGGCTGTTCGATTTCCGGGGCCGGCGCGCTAATCTGGATAAAACCCGCACTAACCAGTTTCCGGGGATGGCAAAGGTAGCATCGATAAACCGCGAATCCAGCGTCGAGCAGGTCCCCGCCGAGCGCGAGGCGCTGCAGGGCGTCGCGCTGACCAAGGTCTACGGTGGACGCTCGGTGGTCGACGACGTGGCGGTGCGCGTGAATCGCGGCGAGGTGGTCGGCTTTCTCGGACCGAACGGAGCCGGCAAGACCACGACGTTTTACATGCTGGTGGGCCTGGTGAAGCCGGACAAGGGCAGCGTGATGCTGGGCGACGACGACATCACGACGCTACCGCTTTATCAACGGGCGCGACGCGGAATCAGCTACCTGCCGCAGGAGCCGTCGGTCTTTCGCAAGCTCACTGTCGAACAGAACCTGCTCGCCGTGCTTGAGACCCTGCCGTTGACGGCCGAGGAACGACAGGCGCGGCTCCAGACGCTGCTCGACGAACTCGACATCGCGCGGATCGCGCGATCGCGCGCCGGGGTCTTGTCGGGCGGCGAGCGGCGCCGGGTCGAGATCACGCGGGCGTTGGTGCTCGAACCACGCTTCCTGTGTCTCGACGAGCCGTTCGCCGGAATCGATCCGATCACGGTCGTCGAGATTCAGCGGATCATCACCTACCTGAAGGAACGCGGCATCGGCGTGCTGATGTCGGATCATAACGTTCACGAGACGCTGTCGATCATCGATCGCGCTTATGTGATCCACGCCGGCAAGATCCTGTTCGAGGGCGGACCGCGCGAGATCGTCGAGAGCGAGCAGGTGCGCGAGGTCTTCCTCGGCGAGCGCTTCAAGCTGCACTAGAGCGCGCGTATCGTTGGTCTTATCCGCGAGGCTCGATCACCTCGACACCGCCCATATACGGGCGCAGCACCTTCGGAATCACAACGCTGCCATCGGCCTGCTGATAATTTTCGAGCACCGCGATCAGCGTGCGCGGCAGACCGAGGCCCGAGCCGTTGAGCGAATGGACCAGCTCCGGCTTCGCCCCTTTCGCCGGACGAAATCGCACCTGCGCGCGCCGGGTCTGAAAATCGGTGCAGTTCGAGCATGAGCTGACTTCGAGCCACTCGCCGATGCCCGGCGCCCACATCTCGATGTCGTAAGTCGCGGCGCTCGCGAACCCGAGATCGCCGGTGCAAAGCTGCACGACGCGAAATGGAATCTCGAGCGCGCGACAGATCTCGCACGCGTCATCGACCAGCTTGTTGAGTTCCTCATCGGAGGTTTCAGGCTTCACCAGCTTGACCATCTCGACCTTGTCGAACTGATGGCCGCGCTTGATCCCGCGGACGTCGCGCCCGGCCGACATCTTCTCGCGCCGGAAACAGGGCGTATAGGCGGTCAAATAGATCGGCAACCGCTCGGCCTCGAGAATTTCGTTGCGATAGAGATTGGTCAGCGGCACTTCGGCGGTCGGAACGAACCAGTAATCCTCCTCGATATCGCGATACATCGTGTCGCCGAACTTCGGCAGATGACCGGTGCCGATGACGCTGGGCGTGTTGACCATCAACGGCGGATAGACTTCGAGGTAGCCCTGCCCACTCGTCTTTACGTCGAGCATCCACGCGATCAGCGCCCGTTCGAGGCGCGCCCCCACGCCCATCAGCACGTAGAAACGCGTGCCGGCGAGCTTTACGCCGCGATCGAAGTCGATGATCCCGAGCCGCTCGCCGATTTCCCAGTGTGGCAATGCTTTGAACGGCAGCTCGCGGACTTTGCCTTCGCTGCTTATGATTTTGTTGTCGGCTTCGCTTTTGCCGACGGGCACATATGGGCGCGGCAGGTTGCGCAGGTTGAGCATCAAGTCTTCGCAACGCTTCTCGACTTTACTCAGATGCTGTTCGCCGGCGGCGATGCGATCGCCGAGCGCACGCATCCCGGCGCGCTTCGCCTCACGCTCTTCTGCGCTCGCGCGCCCGAGTTCCTTCGAGACACGCGTCCGTTCGGCGCGCATCTCGTCGAGCTCATGCTGCAGGCGGCGCCGCTCGGCGTCCGCCTCGATCACGCGATCGAGCTCCGCGGGCTCGACGCCGCATTTGCCGAGCTCGGCCTTGACGAAGCCGGGTTGTTCGCGAATCAGCCTGATATCGAGCATCAGAAAGCGTCCTTCACCAGTTCGATTTGCGCTGCGCCCTCGTTCATGAGAATCGCTACCACGTCGAAGCGAATCGGCAGATCGCGGGCGCGCTCGCGCGCGACGTAGATTTCAGCGGCGCGGCGGATGCGGCGCTGCTTGCGTTCGTCGACCGCCTCCTGCGGCGTCCCGCTCGCGACGCTGCGGCGCGCCTTCACCTCGATGAACACCAGGCTCCCGCCCTCGGTCGCGATCAGATCGATTTCGGCGCCCGCCGCGCGGAAATTGCGATCAAGTATCCGGTAGCCGCGCCGTTTAAGATAGCGCTCTGCGTCACGCTCGCCTCGGCGGCCGAACTCCTTCCGATCTCCTCCGGCTCCGCCGCCGACACCCGCAATGCGCCGGAGATCGGCCACGATCCGCGCCGTTATCGCGCGAAGCATCTCGGATTTAATATGCCGAAGCGGCGCGAAACTAAATGCCCGTCAGCCATGAATTCTTGCTTCGAGCAAATCGTCAAAACCTGCGAATTACCGGAGGCATTGGTTTTGGCCCGCTCGCGGAACATTTCGTTTCAAGTCTGCCTGAAAGAAAAAACCACTGATACACGAGCAGGTTCAGTTGTTAAACAATAATCCAGAATTGACTGCGGTTCCAAGGAGTCCCAGGGTTCAGCAAGCCGTCTGCTGCCGTGCTTGCCATCTTTGCGCGAGTTGCAACTAGGAAGGTCCAATCGCGAACGAGTAAGGTAGTGGTTGCTGCAACACCGAGCAAAGTGATTCATCCCGAGGCGGACCATGTACTTACGGCGCTGACGTGCATTCATGACCTCGGCTGGAATGGAGTGATTTCGGCGATGCGCGGCGTGTAGTGCACCAAGCTCTTGCGCATCCAAAGGAAAAAGGAGGCGACGGTCATGGATGAGCCTTGCGGTCGAATTGGCGTAGCTTGGATGGCCGCGCCGTTCGCAGCCTTCATGATGTTATCCGGAACCGCGACGATCGTTCACGCAGTGCCGCTTCGGCATTCCGAGGTTGACAAGAGTTTGTGGTTTTCGTGTTCCTCATCGGACGGCGATTGCTCCCACGTGGTAACCAGGGCGATTCGCATGGCTAATCGCACGATCCTGATCGACAGCTCCGCATTGGGGCCGCCTCCTGTTCTACATGCACTCTGCTCGGCCGCGCGGCGCGGCGTCAGGGTTGACGTTGAGGCTGCCCGGCAGCCTGTGTGCCTGCCGCCGGGGACTGCCACCGGTGGAAAAAGCCGCGTCGCGGTGTGCGACCCTAACTTTAAGGTTGATTCCCCGCAGACCATGGTGATCGACGGGAAAGTTGTCATCACGTCGTTTTTCGCGTCAACCGCGAGCGCGGGCGTGCAATACCCGATTAACCATCTGTTGCTGATTAGGAGCCGGGTCTCAGCCCTAGCGTATACCGACTCGTGGGAGCGCCGGCGACGCCCTCTGCAACCCGAGATCTGTGACCGCACGGAACCCGCTACGGCCGGGCCGGAATCAAGCAACTGAGTAATCGAAGATTGCATTCGTCGGAAGCAGTTGAGGAAATCGATGGCTGATTTTGAATATGACCTGCTGGTGATCGGCTCGGGACCCGCCGGCCATCATGCCGCCATCCAAGGCGCGAAGCTTCACAAACGCGTGCTGCTGGCAGAGCGACGGCCGGTCCTGGGCGGGCTTTGCATCAATATCGGGACCATCCCAAGTAAAACGCTGCGCGAGGCGATACTTTATCTTTCGGGTTACCGCGAGCATTCCATCTACGGCGCGGCGTATAAAGTCAAGGAGCGAATCACCTTGCAGGATATGCTGGTGCGCGTCGAACCGGTCGTGCGTCATGAGATCGATGTCGCCCGGCATCAATTGATTCGCAACGGAGTCGAGTTGATCAGTGCTGAGGCATCATTCGCGGACCGGCATCACGTCCGGCTGGTATCGACCGAAGGCCGTGGGGAGTCGGTGGTAAGCGCTGCCAGGATTGTAATCGCGGTCGGAAGCGAACCTTCGATTCCAGCGGGAACTCCACTCGACGGTCACACGATTTTTTCAAGTGACGACATCCTTCAGATCGGATCGCTGCCTCAGACGCTGACCGTGATCGGCGGCGGAGTCATCGGCTGCGAATATGCGAGCATGTTCGCCGCGCTCGATGTACGCGTCACGCTGATCGACATGCGCGACCGAATTCTGCCCTTCGTCGACGACGAAATCGTCGAGGCCCTCTTGTACCGATTGCGTGAGCAGCGCGTAACGATGCGGCTCGGCGAGAAAGTCGAGCGCATCGAGACCATCGGCGGCAACGGCACAAAACGCGTGCGGGTCACGCTGGCCAGCGGCAAGGAGGTGATAAGCGACAAAGTTCTCTGCTGCGCGGGACGCGTCGGCGCAACCAGTCGCCTCAACCTCGAAGCAGTTGGTTTAAGCACCGGGACACGAGGCAAGCTAACGGTCAACCGCTTTTATCAGACTGCTGTCAGCCACATCTACGCAGCCGGCGATGTAATCGGTTTTCCGAATCTGGCATCGACCTCGATGGAGCAGGGAAGGCTCGCTGCATGTCATGCGTTCGACCAGCCGGCGATCTACGAGCCCGAACTGTTCCCTTACGGAATCTACACTATACCGGAAATCTCTTTTGTCGGCCGCACCGAGCGCGAGCTTACCGAGCAGGGCGTGCCTTACGAAATCGGCAAAGCGCTCTATCGCGAAATCGCCCGCGGATACATCGCAGGCGATGATAGCGGGATGCTGAAACTGATCTTTCATCGCAAAAACCGCGAGCTCCTCGGCGTGCACATAATCGGGGAAGGCGCGGTCGAGCTGGTCCATATCGGCCAGGCCGTGCTCGCACACAAAGGCACCGTGGACTATTTTATCGGTAACGTCTTCAACTATCCGACGCTCGCGGAATGCTACAAGACCGCGGCCTTCGACGGCATCAATCGACTCTCGTAAGAAAGCCGGACGTCGCCCTGACTTCGAGCCGGATGCGTGTTAAGATTCGAGTTCCATGTTCCAACAGCGAATCAACCGCGGACAGGTGCTGCATGTCGCCGTCATCGCGCGAAGCGTCTCAGATTTTAATCTGGCGAAGTGGCGCGAAACGAAATGCCTGTCAGCTATGGTTGGACACAACCCAACGGTAGTCGAATCAGCCGGGGCGTTTTGGATGGTTGAGGCGTGAATTTTCGCCCCGGGGAGATCTTCAGGCGCGCATTAAGGGGGAGGCGTTTGTTTTGAGCCGCTCGCGGAACATTTCGTTTCAAGTCTGCCTGGCCTTGATGCTTCTGCTGCCACGCGTTTACCTGCGCCCGGTTTCAACTGTTCATGAGCGCGTGGGCAGACCGCTGACTATCAGCGGCAGGCGGGATCTTGAAGTGTCCTTCGATCAACTGACTGACAAGCGGGCACGAAAGACGGCGCGCGGCGTCCCCCGCGTGGCGCCGATCGAAGGGTCCAGCGCGATAATCCAGACAAAATCTGCGATCTCCCGGTGTCGACAGTCGAGGCGTTCGGCCCTGCCGAATCTGCCCATCAGACGAGTGCCGTCCAACCTCTGGCGACCTCCGCCGAGCGAATCGGACCGAAGCTGAGCTGCAAGCGCCCTCCGGGCGTCCATTCTCAAACAGTTTAGTCTGAAGTCAGCTTGCCGACTGACGGCGAGGTCCGCCGCTGCGCACGAGGTTGAAGTATCGTCATGCCAAGTTTCTCATTGCGAAACCCATTCCTGATCATAGTGGCCGCGTTGCTGATAACGCTGCTTGGAATCACCGCGTTTTTCCGGATGCCGATTGATGTATTCCCGCGTCTACACATTAAAGCTGCCGTGGTCGCGACCTTCTATCCCGGATTTTCGCCGCTTGCGATGGAGCAGGACATCACGAGCCGCTATGAACGCTTCTTCACTTTGGGCAGCGGCATCGAGCATATCGAGTCTCGCTCGCTGCCCGGCGTAAGCCTGGTTACCGTCTATTTCCAGTCCAACGTAAACATGGATGCGGCGGCGGCGAATCTGGCGACCCTGGCGATGGGCGACCTGGGCCTAATGCCACCCGGAACGCTGCCTCCGCTGGTGCTCAAGTACAACGCCTCGTCTTCGGTGCCGGTGATTTTGGTTACGGTATCAGGACCTTACAGTCAGACCGCGCTGCAGAACGACGCTCGTTACAATGTCCGTAATTTCATGGCCACGGTCGCGGGCGCGTCGGTGCCTTATCCGTTCGGCGGCAAGATCCGACAGATCATGGCTTACGTTCACGGCCAGAACCTTCAGGTCTCCGGCTTGACACCGATGTCAGTGGTGCGGGCTATCAACGCCACCAATCAGATTCTGCCTGCCGGAGACGCTAAGATCGGCGACAAGGACTATTACATATACGCCAATTCCGAGGTCCCGGTTCCAAAAAAAATCGACGAGGTGCCGGTGGAGGTCGGTCCCGGCCGCGCACCATTGACATTCGGCCAGCTAGGACACGCCAAACAAGACTCGGAAATCCAGTACAACCTGGTGCTGATTAACGGCAAACCGGCGGTCTACGTTCCGATCTTCAAGCAGACCGGCGCCAATACTCTTCAGGTTATTGAAGGCGTGAAAAAATCGATTCCGGAAGTGACCGGTCTTCGCCCAGACGAAAAAGTCGGTTCACTTTTCAGCCAGGAGAGCACGATTCTCGAGGCGGTGCATGCGCTGGAACACGAGGCCGCCTCCGGCGCGATTCTGGCCTCACTCATGATTCTAATCTTTTTGGGCAACTTCAAATCCACCTTTGCGATCTTCCTGTCGATTCCGCTTTCGATTCTGGCCGGCATCCTCGGCCTGTACTTTTCCAACGCCACCATCAACATCATGACGCTCGGCGGCTTCACACTGGCCATCGGACGCCTGGTCGACGATTCAACCGTGGTGCTGGAAAATATCAATCGCCATCTGGCGGCCGGCGAGCCGCCCGAGGTGGCGGCCCGTCAGGGCGCCGAGGAAGTAACCTACGCGGTGCTGGCTTCGACAGTCAGCACGGTGGTGGTGTTTTTGCCGGTGCTGTTTCTGTTCGGCGTGTCGAAGTATTTGTTCAGCGCGCTGGCGCTGGCCGTGGTCTTCTCGATGTTCGCGTCGTACCTCGTCTCGATGTCCATCATTCCGCTTTACTGTGCGCGCTACCTGACGGCGGAGGATGCCAAGGAGGAACATGAAGGCGGCGGACCTCTGGCGGCTTTCAACCGGAGCTACGAGCGCTTTGCCGATCACTTCGCGGTGCTGCTCGATCGCGTGCTCGACCACAAATTGGCGCTGATCGGTGCAGTGACAATATTGTTTGCGGGATCAATGCTGATATTTCCGCAGCTCGGGGAGCGGCTGTTCCCGCGCACCGATGCCGGCAAGTTCAAAATCGATATCCGGACGCCGACCGGAACGCGTCTGGAATTGACCGCCGCTGCGGCGCGCCGGATCGATCACATTATTCATCAGATCATTCCTCCGAGCGACCTCAAGACCGTGGTGGCGAATCTTGGGGTGGTACCCAACGTGTCGTCGATCTATACGACCAATTCCGGAGAAGACACGGGCGAGATTATGGTCGCGTTGCGTGATGGTCATAAGCGCTCGACGTTCTATTACGAGGAACGCCTGCGCCGTAAGCTGGCGCAAAATATGCCCGAAATTGGAACCTTCTTTGTCTCCGGCAGTATTATCGACGCGATGCTCAACTTCGGCGCATCCGCGCCGATCGACGTGCAATTGAGCGCGCCGATGACCGAGCCGTTCTCCACGATGTTCGACTTTGCGCGCCATCTCCAAACGCGAATCCAGCGCCTGCCGGAAGTCGGCCAGACCGAGATCAAAGAGATCGCTGAATATCCCACGCTGGTAGTCGACGTCGATCGCGCTCGGGCCGCCCGCCTGGGCGTGACCGAGCGGCAGGTGGTGACCAATCTGATCACTGCCATCAACAGCAATCAGATGATCAAACCCTCGATTTGGATCGATCCGGCGTCGGGCGACGACTACTACCTGACCGTCCAGTACTTCGACAAGGAGATCGAATCGCTCGAGGCGCTACGGGACATTCCGGTCGCGCGCCGAGTGGATCCGTCCGCCGTCTACACGAATTTCGGCGCGTCACCTGCCCTCCCGAATGCGGGCCATGAGCAGTCGGTAACATTGCGCGAAGTAGCCCACATCAGGCCCGCCGCTTATCCGGCGGAGGCCGATCATTACAACATCCAGCGCGTCATCGACCTTCTGGTATCGCCCCGCAGCAGCGATCTGGGCGGAACTCTGGACGCAGTTCAGCGGGCGGTGTCGGCACTCAAGCCTCCCGCCAACATCAAAATTTACTATCGCGGCTCGGTCGATATCATGCAGCAGGCGTTTTCCAGTTTCAAAAGCGGCTTCGCGCTGGCCATCATCGTGGTCTACCTGGTGGGGGTGGCGCAGGCGCGCTCATGGCTGGATCCATTCATTTTTCTGTTTTCGGTTCCGATGGGCCTGATTGGTGTGGCATGGATCCTGTGGGCCACCGGCTCCACGATCAACATCGAGTCGCTGATGGGCGTGATCGTCATGATCGGCATCGTCATTTCGAATGCGATCCTGCTGATCGACTTCGCCAACTCGCGCCGCAATCAGGGGATGGGGCTGCGCCAGGCGGCGGTGGAAGCGGCGCGCATCAGAATGCGGCCCATTTTGATGACGGCGCTCGCGACAGTCGCCGGACTATTGCCGGTCGCAATGAAGCTCGAAGCGGGTTCCGAGGCATCGGCACCGCTCGCGCGCTCGGTCATCGGGGGGCTCACGGTTTCAACCGCGATGACATTGTTCCTGGTGCCCGCGCTTTGGGAGCTTTTCTATTCATGGAAGCAAAAATAGCCACTGCGCGGGCACGCTGGACACGGAAAAGGAAAAGAGCTTCACCAAGTAAGTCGCTTGTCAGTTGTTGATCGACATCTTGCTGTCAATCCGGGCAAGCGGCTTACCGTTCATTTCGACCTCGCGATCGATTTCGGCAAGCTTGTCGGGCGTGAGCAGATGCAGTGTGCCGTTGTAAATGAGCTCGTTATGTCCGTCGCCGTTCAAGTAGCAGTAGGCGTAGCTTTTCGCCGCAAGTTCTTTCGAGTTGATTAGCGTAAGCTTCGTTACCTCCTGCTGACGCGCAGGCGGCGTGCAGGTTTTGCAGACGGAGTCGATTCGGAATTCGATGCTCCGCGCATTGATAACCTTCACTCCGGTTTTGACCACAGGCCATTGTGGATCGCCATATACCTGCGTCTTGATGAACACTACTCCGTTTCGTTCTCCGAAATAGTAGCTGACTGGAACCACTGCCATGGTGACATACTTCATCTGGCCCGGCGCTGCATCAACTCGCAAATGGCCGCCCCAGTTTCCGACGAAACCGGTGTCCGCCTTTGGCAGATACATCAGGCTGGTCGTCGGCAGTTCCGCGCCGGCCGCGTGCCAGCTATGAGGACGAACCGAACGAACGGCGACGTCGGCCAAATCCACGCCCGGACTTTGGCTGCCGGGCTTGCCATACTCTAGCCACGCGACCATTGCCGCAACAGCGAGCAGACACGCAAGCACAAGGAGAATGAAAATTGTGCGCGCGGGCCGTTTGCCGGCGTTGGGCAGGGCCGCCGAACTTACACCGCAGCGCGGGCAGCCAGCCGCTCCCGGAGGAAGCTTAGCGCCGCATTTAGTGCAGAACATTGGACTGAGACCGGATCCTTGGTAGTGGTTGCATTTCACTGATGAAGGGGCCGGCTGCATGCCAATTCCAGCCCTGCAATAGAGCGCTTAACAAAACCCCTTCGACGACCTGATGCTTTCCTTATTCTTTTGCCGGGACAGCCGCAACCGTCAGATTGATTGTCCAATCCTGACGAACGCTGGTGCCTTTCCCTCGGTAATTTACTATTCTTCCTCCGGGTTGATATTCACTTCCGTCGACTGGGATTATCTGAACTAAATATTTTCCCGCCGGCAAATCACCCATCTTTACTGCATAATCGGAGTCATTGAGTCCCTCGCTAAACCGGTTCAGAATCTCGGTTGAAGCGACCACCTGTCCCGGTCGGTTTCCATCGAGCTTGCGCACATAAATCGCGATGTTTTTAAAGATGTTGGCCGTACTGCGTTCCTGGGTATGCATCGAACCCCAAATTTCACTGTGATGCAGGTCGGAAACGGCATCGCTTCGCGAGGGCCACAGCATGACAAAAGCAATCAACGCGAACGCCGCTGACACGATAGTGAATCTGAACGCTTGCATGGATGTCATAGTCATATTTTCCTTCTTTGAAGTTGCAGACTGGAAAAACAGTCTACGGACGAACTTGCGCGCCGGGAAAGAGGAGTCGCGCGTTTCCTGAGCATTTCACAAAGACGAACCAGGTCGGAGCGATATTCAACAACCGCTGAATGCCGCTGATTCGCCCGCTGATTTGGGAGCGAAATGAAGGAGTCTGAAAACGGCACGGTCGCGCGTACGGGCAATGAGAGGCGATGGAAGCCTGACTTCGCGCCGGCGGCGTGTTACGATTCGGGTTCCATGTCCCAAAAGCGAATCAGCCGTGAACAGGTGCTGCACGTCGCCGAGCTGGCGCGGATCGAATTGACCGAAGCCGAGCAGCGCCAGCTCGAAACCGACCTGAGCAACATTCTTGGTTACATCGAAAAGCTCAACCAGCTCGATACGTCGGCGGTCGAACCGACCTTTCAGGTCGGCGATCCGGGCACGCCGTGGCGCGATGACGTGGTCACGAATCATCCCGATCCTGACGCGATGCTGCAGAACGCGCCGGCTCGTGAGGGGCGGCTTTTCAAGGTGCCGAAGATCATCGAGTAGATTCGCGGCAGCCGCTCCGAAATCGAGACTTGCCTGCACATGACTTCCGACTTGTATAAGCTGACCATCGCGGAGGCGCACGCGCGCCTGAGCCGAGGCGAAATTTCGTCGCGCGAGCTGACGCGCGCCTGCCTCGATCGCATCGCGGCGGTCGACTCGCGGGTGCATGCTTTCCTGAGCGTCATCGAAGATCAGGCGCTCGCTCAGGCCGACGATGCCGATGCGCGCCTCAGGGCCGGCTCAGCGCCGACGCTGTGCGGAATCCCGCTCGGCATCAAGGACATCTTCTGCACGCGCGGCATCCGCACCACCTGCGCATCGCGAATTCTTGAGAACTTCGTCCCGCCGTTCGACGCCACCGTGATCGAGCGGCTGCGCGCGGCGGGCGCGGTGTTCCTCGGCAAGACCAACATGGATGAGTTCGCGATGGGCTCGTCGACTGAGAACTCGGCCTTCGGTCCGACGCGCAATCCGTTCGATCTCGAGCGTGTGCCGGGCGGATCGTCAGGCGGTTCGGCGGCTGCGGTGGCGGCCGACGAATGTATTGCGGCGCTGGGCACCGATACCGGCGGATCGATTCGGCTGCCCGCTGCGTTCTGCGGCATTGTCGGCATCAAGCCGACTTACAGCCGCGTCAGCCGTTACGGCGTGATCGCATATGCATCGTCGCTCGATCAGGTCGGACCGTTCACCAAGACCGTGCGCGATGCGGCCGTCATGCTGCACGCGCTGGCAGGCGTCGATCCGCGCGATTCGACCTGCTCGGCGCGTTCGGCGCCCGATTACACGAAGGCGTTGACCGGCGAGGTCAAGAACCTGCGCATCGGCGTGCCGCGCGAGTATTTCGTCGAGGGGATGCAGCCCGAGGTCGAACGCGCGATTCGCGCCGCACTCGCGAGCTATCGCGAACTCGGCGCCGAGACGGTCGAAATCTCCCTGCCACATACCGAATATGCGATCGCCGCCTATTACCTGATCGCGACCGCCGAGGCGAGCGCGAATCTCGCGCGCTACGACGGCGTACGCTACGGCCTGCGGGTCGATGCCGCGGACCATATCGAGCTGTACAATCGTAGCCGTGACGCCGGCTTCGGCGCCGAGGTCAAACGGCGCATCATGCTCGGCACCTTCGCGCTCTCGGCAGGCTATTACGATGCCTACTATTTGAAAGCTCAAAAGGTGCGCACGCTTATCCGACGCGATTTCGAACAGGCATTCGAGCATTGCGACCTTATCGCGACGCCGACCACGCCTGCCACCGCTTTCAAGATCGGCGAGCGCACGGCCGATCCGCTCCAGATGTATCTCTCAGACATCTTCACGATCTCGGTTAACCTGGCCGGCCTGCCGGGACTCGCGATGCCGTGCGGCTACGACGATCGCGGGCTGCCGATTGGACTCCAGCTCATCGGTCCGCCGTTCGGCGAGGAGATCATTCTGCGCGCCGGCGACGCTTTCGAGCGCGTCTTCACACCGCGCCGGCCGGAATTGTAACGGGACCATGATGGCTTCAGAAGCATACGAGGCGGTAATCGGGCTGGAAGTCCATGCGCATCTGCAGACCGCGGCGAAGCTGTTCTGCGGATGTGCGACGAAATTCGGCGCTTCGCCCAACGACAACGTCTGCCCGGTCTGCATCGGGATGCCCGGCGTGTTGCCGGTGCTGAATCGGCGCGCGGTCGAACTCGCGATTCGGATGGGACTGGCGGCGCATTGCGAGATCGCGCCGTTCTCGATCTTCGCGCGCAAAAGCTACTTCTATCCTGATCTGCCGAAGGGCTACCAGATAAGCCAGTACGAGCTGCCGCTATGCCGCGGCGGTTACGTCGAATTGCCCGGCAATGGCGGCGCGCCGCGCCGGATACGGCTGGTGCGGATTCACCTCGAAGAGGACGCCGGCAAGAACATCCACGAGCGCGACGCAAGCCTGATCGACTTCAATCGCTCGGGTGTGCCGCTCGCCGAAATCGTCAGCGAACCCGACCTGCGCTCGGCCGAAGAAGCCGTCGAGTACCTGAACGAATTGCGATCGCTTTTGGTCTACGTCGGCGCTTCCGATGGCAAGCTCGAGGAAGGCGCGTTTCGATGCGATTGCAACGTTTCGATTCGACCGCGTGGCTCCTCGGAACTCGGCGTCAAGACCGAGATCAAGAATCTGAATTCATTTCGCTTCGTCGAAAAGGCGATCAACTACGAAATCAAGCGCCAGATCGAGATTCTTGAGGCGGGCGGCCGCATCCCGCAAGAGACCCATCTGTTCGATCCCGAGCGCGAAGTGACGCGCCCGATGCGCTCGAAGGAGTTCGCCAACGACTATCGTTATTTTCCCGAGCCCGACCTGCCGCCGCTTTGTGTGTCGCCCGCGATGATCGAGGAGCTTCGCGCGACGATGCCGGAGTTGCCGGCCGAGCGGCGCGCCCGCTACGCGAGCGAGCTGGGACTCGGCGACTACGAGGTCGGCATCCTCACCCGCGAGCGCGAGGTCGCCGATTACTTCGAGGCGATGATTCCGGCGCTTAAAAATCCCAAGAGCGCCGCGAACTGGGTGATGACCGAGGTGCTGCGAATCGTCAACGAGAGCGGCAAATCGATCGATGAGGCGGCGCCGCCCGCAACCGAAAGCGCCGCGCTGCTCAGGATGGTCGAAGAAACGAAGCTCAGTCTCAATGCCGCCAAGACCGCCTTTGCGGCGATGGTCAAATCGCGCAAGAGCGCTGCCGCCACGATCGAAGAACTGGGGCTAATCCAGATCTCGGACGAATCCGCGATTGCTTCCGCATGCGAGGCCGTGCTGGCCGCCGAGCCCGACAAGGTCGCCGAATATCGCGGCGGACGCGACAAGCTGTTCGGCTTCTTCGTCGGGCAGGTGATGAAAGCGATGGGCGGGAAGGCGAATCCCCGGGTCATCAACGAAGTCCTGCGCAAGAAGCTCGCAGGCTGAGGCCGCTCAACAGCATTAAAACGGGTAATTGACACCTGAGAAAACTGCGAGTCCGTCGTTCGCGTAGCCGAAATCAAGAAAGCCGACGACGTAAGGCAGCGCAATCGCGCGGAAGCCGAGGCCGCCTGCCGGATGGAGCGCATCGATACGCACCGGATTCTCGTTCGCGTAATGATAGACGCGGCCCACATCAAGGAACGGAGCGACCTCCAGCGTGCCGTGCGTGTTGAAGACATCGGCCTCGTAGACCCGCGTGCGCAGCTCCAAGTTGGCCGCCTCCAGATTGTTATCGATGTAGCGGCCGGCGCCGTAGCCGCGCCATGTGACCTGGTCCGAGATCGGGATGCCGAAGTCGCTCACCTGCCCGGAGCCGTCGCCGCCCAGCCAGCTCATCTCCCAAAACGGGGTCTCGTTGCCCGCCGGCACGTAACGCACGTACATGTTGCCCGCCAGCGTCATCCGGCTGTTGAGCGGCATGTAATGGCGCGCATCGAAGCCGTATTCACTGTATGAAACCGAACTGCCGAGCGCGCGATCGGCATCGCCGGCGAAGAAACTTACCATCGTGCCGCGCGTCGGCACCTTGATCGAGTCGCGCGTGTCGTAGGTCGCCATTAGCCGCCCCAACATCACGCTGCCGCCCTGGATCCCTTTCACGTTCGGAAACAGCGTCCCGAGCGATGGCAGGCTGCTGAACGCGCCGTGCTGGATTCGAATCCATCGCGGCCGGAAATACGCGGCGAGCTGGAATTTCTCGTTCAGGTTCCACCCGAACAGCAGGTCGCTCATGATCTGCTCGGTGGTGTAGTTCGTCTGGTTGTTAAAGCTTGAATTGTTTCCGATGCCGAAAAAACGCTCGGTCGGGTCGCGCTCGAAGAGGAAATGGACCTGCGCCGACCACCAATCGCGTTTCGTCAGCCCGGTTCCGTAATCGAACTCGGCATGCGATGCGATCTTCTCCGAGGCGCCGGCGATCGCGAACCACTGAGTGTCCTCCGATGGATAGGCGTAGTAGCGCAGCGTGCTGCCCACGCCCATCGTGGTGTTGACGTTGAAATCGGGAGCAAAAATCGAATCGATCTGATGATTCGAATCGGTCTCAAGGACTGCCGCCAGCAGGCCGACGGTGGTGCCGCTGTTCGGATCCATCGCGATCTCCGGCACCGGGATGAACGGCCAGGTGTCAGGATTGGTGGGATTGAACGTTTGCGAGAGTTGCCAGGTCGAAGGATCGAACAGCGAGAAGGCTCGAGCGGGCGCGGTCATAGTGAGGAGTAGCATCAGAAAGATGAGTCCCCGCATGAACTTCATCATCATCTTATACGGCCCTTTTTTCGCGCCGCCTGGGGCTGGCAAGTGGTCACGATAGTGGCAGAGTCAACCAGTGGTATCAATAACAGCCGGAATGTATGTCGATTTCTGAAAAGCATCGAACGCGGCGAGCGACCGGGCCGTGACTCTGCTTTCCGCAACGGCTCCGAATATGCAAGGATTCTGAGGCAACACGAGAGCGACGAATCGCTGGAGGTTCCCCCATGGCCAAGATAGATGGCGGCGCGCTGGTGGCGCGTGTGATGCGCGAAAACCGGGTCCGCTACTGTTTCACGATCAACGGTGGCCATCTGTTTCCGATCTTGGCCAACCTGCGCAATAACGAAATCAAGATGATCCATATGCGCCACGAGCAGGCGACCGCCTACGCGGCCGATGCCTATGCGCGCATCAGCGGCCAGCCCGGGGTCTGTCTCGTCACCGCCGGATGCGGGCTGACGAACGCGACCACCGGCCTGTGCGTCGCGGGGCTGACGGGCAGCGCTGTGGTTTGCATCTCGGGACAACATCCGAACACCGAAGACCATCTCGGATCGTTCCAGGAAGCCTACGGCTCGGAGGTCGTCCAGAGTTTTTCCAAGTTCACCAAGCGGGTCACCGATTGGAGCACGATCGAGTTCGACGTTCGCTCGGCATTTCGCGAGGCGATCTCGCCGCCGCAAGGGCCGGCGCTGGTCGAAATTCCGCAGAACATCCTCTATGGGGGCGATGAGGAAGGCCGGCAGCGCAAGGGCGCTCGCCCGTTCACTGCCGAAGATGTGCGCTCTGCCGGCGACCCGGCCAAGATCGACAAGGCGCTCGAGATCCTGGCTGCTGCCGAGCGTCCATTGATCGCCGGCGGCGACGGTGTGTTCTGGTCGCAGGCGGCGCCCGATCTGAAGGAATTCGTCGAACTTACGTCGATTCCGGTCTACACGCGGCGCGCCGGCCAGGGCGCAGTTTCCGAGGAGCATCCGCTCGCGATTCGCGGCGCGTTCAAGAAACCGTTCACCGGCCGCGCCGACGCGGTGCTCGCGCTCGGTTTCCGCTTCTGGAGCGGCGAACATTTCGGCCAGCCGCCGACCTGGAGCGACCAGGCGCGCTACATCCAAGTCGATCCGACGCCGACGCGGATCGGATGGCAGGTCAATGCCGACCTCGCGATCGTCGGCGACCCGAAACTGGTCCTGCGCCAGCTCATCGCGCGCGCCAAAGAGTTGAAGCTCGACTTTTCGAAAAATCGCAATTCGCAATGGGTGCGCGAAATCGCCGAAGTGCGCGGCAACTTCACCCGCATGATCCAGGAGACCGAGAAAAAGTTCCACGACCAACGCCCGCTGCATCCGGCGCGCCTCACGCGTGATCTGGTTTCCGTGCTCGACAAGAACGCGACTGTGATCATCGACAGCTTCACGCTTTCCGGATGGATGAGCCAGTGGTTTACCTGCCGCTTCCCCGGCCAGATCGTCGATGCGGGGCCGCTCGCGCCGGTCGGCCATGGAATCGGGATGGCGATCGGCGCGCAGCTTGCGCGGCCGGGCGCACAGATCGTCGCGATCATGGGCGACGGCGGCATCGGCATCGGCGGGTTCGACATGGAGACTGCGGCGCGCTACAAGCTGCCGATCGTCTGCCTGTTGTGGAACAACAGCTCGTGGGGACCAAGCTTCGAGTCGATGCCGATTCTGAAAGATCGGACCGAGCCCTTCGACATGCTGCCGAAGATTCGCTACGACAAAATCTTCGCCGAGATGGGTTGCCATGGCGAGCACGTCGAATCGCCGGACGATCTGATTCCGGCGCTCGAGCGCGCGTTCAAATCCGGCAAGCCGTCGTGCATCAACGTGATTGGCGACAAGACCGTCGGTCATCCGACGCTCGGCGGCAACCTGCTCGGCTCGACCGGACAGAACTGACGCGATTTCGGCCGGCAGCGGCGGCGGCGAGCGCCGCCCGCTGCTGCCGTCATCAGGCGTCCGCGCCGACCGCCGAGAGACTGATCCCGTCGGCGGCGAGCGCCGGCACATAAAAAATCTCCGGCGAACCCCATACCGTTATCGGCGCGATTCGCCTGCCGACCGCGATTGGCGCGCGAAAAACTTCTTCGAGGTTGGCGTTGATCCGCAAGCGATTGGGCCTGAGCGGCGCGGCGATTCTGCCGTCGCGAATGATGTACGAATCGCCGGTAATCGTGCAGGTAAAGTCACCCGCCCGCTGCCCGTTGATCGGATAGGTGTACCAGACTCGCCCGACGTAAATCCCGTCGCCGACCGCCGCGATCAGCTCGCGATCGGCAAGGCCGCCATGCGTGCGCATCACGACGTTGGTCGCGGCCGTCCCCAGCATCGAGTCGAAGCGCCGCCCGCCGCCCTCGCCCAATCGATAGCCGTTAGCCGCGGGAAACTGAATGTCGGCGGATGCGTGCGGACCAAGCTTGTCGGCACGATGCTCATCGGCCGCCAGCCGCTGGGAATCGTAATGGTTCGATAAAAGACCGACCAACCGGCCGTCGCGAATCAGTTCCACTCGCCGCGCCGGCAAACCCTCGCAAGTGAGACGGCGCACGATAGCCCGGGCGCGGCCGGCCGGTTCATCGGCCAGGCTGATGCGTTCATCAATCACGGTTTCGCCGAAGCGGGCGAGATACGCCGAGTTGCCGGCATGGAAGGAGCCGGTCGTAAGCGACGGCACAATCAGATAACAAAGCAGCTCCGCGATCGGCTGCGGGCCGAGTAGCACGCGATGCTTTCCGGGCGAAGGCTGCTCGCCGCCGCCAAGCCTGATCGCGCGGTTCACGGCTTCACGTCCGAGCGGGGGAACGATCTGGGAAAGCTCGGCCATCGATGAGCCGACGGCGCTCGCGGTCGCGCGTGCATCGAGGCGTTCGACCAGCGCGGTGACCGACGAGCTAAAGTAGGCGCCTTGTTCGGCGCGAATTCCGTCGAAGTTCGAGCTCGCGATCGCGAAACAGTCGCGCGTGACCGAGAGGTCGCCTCCCAGCACAAGACCATGGCGCTCGTTGCCGGGCATGCGCGCCTTGAACGCGCGAATCGCGCCATCGACGATCTCCCACGCCGCCGCAACCATCCGCGAGCCCGGAGTACGCGCCAGGTCATTCGGGCCCTCGTTTGCGATTTCTAGCCGCCGCGGGCCGTCGGGCAGGCCCTGAAAATGCGGATCGACAACCGCCGCGTGCCGCGCGCGCGCAATTGCCTCGCGCAGGGCGTCAGCGCTCAGATCGCCGGCGACAAAGCCAGCGCCGATTTCTTGCGGATTGCTCCGCGGGACAATCCGGATTGCGAAGCCGTCGGCGCCGAGCGACTTGCACTCCTCAACGCCTTTGCACGGGATGTCGGAGGTGTAGTTGAGACGCATCACGAGTTGCTCGGCGCTCGAACAGTAGATTTCGAACTGCGCGAGCTCGGGATCGGCCGCAAGGATACGCGCGCCCTCGCGCGCAAACCGCTTCAGTTCGGCAAGCGGGCGCATCTCAGCCGCCGGCCAATCGCGCGCGCGAGCGTAGGGTCGGCCCGCCATTGGACATTCGCTTAGCCTGCATCGGCTGGCCTTTGCCGCAGTTTGGAATCGCGATCAGGCGCAAATCGTTGCCGACCGCGTCGACATTCATGAAAAAGCGCCTTGAATCGCCCAGCACGCTGCCCGATCGATAGAGCCGGCCGAGCCGCCCGTTCTCGATTTCGTAGACACGGCGCGCCGAGATGCGGAAGTTTTCGCGCGATTCGGCGATCGACGGAATCTGATTGCCGCAGACGTAGTAGCCGTGCTCGACGTCGGCGATGATCTTCGCGGGCTCATCCGCGCCCGGCATGAAGAAGGTGTTCGACATCCTGATCAGCGGGACATAGCAAGCGGCAGCGGCGCGCGCGGAGCCGTTGGGCTCGGCGTTGAGGATTGCCGCCGTCGCGCGCGAGTTGAGAAAGCCACGGAAGATGCCGCGCTCGAGATGCATCACGCGGCGGCCGGGTGTGCCCTCGTGATCGTAACGATAATGGCCGTAGCCCTCGAGCGTCGGATCGGAACACGCTGAAAGAATCGGCGCGCCGATCCGGTTGCCGATTTCGTTGACCGTCGGCGAGCGCAGAAGCCAGCTCCGCCCCGCGTACGCTGCCTCCATCTTGAGCGCGCGATCGGCTTCGCTCGGATGGCCGACGATCTCGTGCGCAACGAGCGCATTGAAATGCGGATCGGTGACGACTGTGACTTCATGCGCGGGGGGCTTCAGCACGGGCGCGTTGGCGAGATCCACCGCCTCGCGCGCAATCTCGATCGCGAAGCCGACCAAATCAGGGTTCGGCTGAAGCTCGCTCGCGCAGCCCTCGCTCAGAATCTCGAAGCCGCGCTGCTGGCCAATAGAATCGTAGGTCTCCTGATGGCCCTGCGGCGTTTCGGCGACGACGTAACAGTCGCCCTGCGAGAAGGCAAAGTCCTGCGTGATCGCGGCGCCCGCGGTGCTGACGAACAGCTCTCGGCGCAGCTCGGTAAGCGCGGCCACGACATTGTAAACGATCGCGGAGGAGACGCCGCGCGCGCCGGCCGACGCGTCGCGCGCAAGCCGCTTGAGCGCCTCGGGATCGAGCGTGCGCGGGTCGTCGCGGAAGGTGGCTGGCACATCGTCGCGCTCCGCCGGCATTTGCGGCAGCGCTGCCGCCGGCGCGCCGAACGCTTCGGCGCCGAGGCGGCGCCGAAGCGTTCCGGCTGCGCGCGCGCTCGCCCGAGCGCGCGCGCAGGCCTCCTCCAGTCCGGCGCGCAGCGCGCTCACGAGTCTCTTCCGATCCAGCGCGAGTGCGCCGATTTCCGCCCCATACTGACCCGCTCCGAAGAAGTTTCCGGCTCCATCCGCCCATACGGTCACGCCGAATGACGCGCCTTCGCTCTCAAGGCTCTCGCGCGGCTCGCCGTCGTTCGCGACGCATGAGCGATGGAACACCGTCTCGAAGCGCAGATCGGCGTACGTTACCCCGCGATGAGCTCGCGCGAAACTGCGCAACAGCGCTTCGCCTTCACGGCGGAGAAACTCGACCGCGTCGAACAGGTCCCGCTCTCTCATGATCCAGGCGGCAGGACGGCTAGATTATGCCCTCGCGCTGCAGCTCGGAAAGCTCGTTCGCACCCAGCCCCAGGAACTCGCCATAAATCTGCGCATTATGCTCACCGAGCAGCGGCGCGCATCGGAGTTCCTGCGGCGAATCCTCGAGCTTCACCGGACACGCCGGCATCTTCAGCGCGCCACGCTTCGGATGGGTCAGCTCAACGACCATCTTGCGCGCGACGAGCTGCGGATCGCTCAGCAGCTCCAGGCTGTCGAGTACCGCCCCGGTCGCAACGCCCGCTTCGCCGAGCACCTTCATCACCTCGTGCTTGCTGCGCTGCGAAGTCCATCTCTCGATTAACTCATCAAGCGCCGCCGCATTCTTCACCCGCGCGTCGTTGTTGCGAAA
>Ga0209061_1001187_pt1 | contig 46770 bp, 33 predicted proteins | sample Coa_R1_10_FD_187157 | JGI IMG/M metagenome (GOLD analysis project Ga0209061, IMG submission 187157) | Surface soil microbial communities from Centralia Pennsylvania, which are recovering from an underground coalmine fire - Coalmine... | ecosystem: Environmental > Terrestrial > Soil >...
ACGATATTGTTATCCCACGGTGAGGGTACGCAGGCACAACGAGCGCGTGATTTATCGTTTCGCCGAAACGATAAATCACGCTTCCGACTCTTCTCCCCGCTCGGTAGGTGTTGTCAGATCCGCTCTTCTCTGGTTACAATCCACGCCATGACAACCGTTCGCGTCGGCATCGGACACGATACGCACCGCCTGGTCGAAGGGCGTCCATTGATTCTGGGCGGCGTCCGCGTGGCGCATGCGCGCGGCCTGGCCGGACACAGTGATGCTGACGTGGTGCTGCACGCGTTGACCGACGCTCTGCTCGGCGCCGCCGGACTCGGCGACATCGGCGATGCCTATCCCGATACGGAGCCTGCCTGGAAGGATGCCGATTCCCGCTTGTTTCTTCGCGAAACCCTGGCGCGGCTGAACCGAGCCGGTTGGCGTGTTGTCCATATCGATGTCATTATCTTCGCCCAGGAACCCAAGCTCGGCTCCATCAAGGCCGACATCCGCACTAACCTGGCCCAGTTGCTCGGGCTGGACGTCGGCTGTGTCAATGTCAAGGCCAAGACCGGCGAACATGTCGGCTCCATTGGCCGGGCCGAGGCGCTGGCCTGCCAGGCCGTCGCGCTGATCGAACGTATCAACCCATGAAGGAATCGCTATGCCCCTGCGCGTTTATAACACCCTGACTCGCCAGAAGGAGGAATTTCAGACGGTTGAACCTGGCAAGGTGCGCATGTACGTGTGCGGCCCGACCGTCTACAAGCCTAGCCACATCGGCCACATGGTCGGCCCGGTCATCTTCGATACGGTCAAGCGTTTTCTGACCTATCTCGGCTATCAGGTGACCTGGGTAGTCAATATCACTGACGTGGATGACAAGCTCATCGTCCGCGCCCGCGAGTTGGGCACGACCGTCAAAGAATTGGCCGAACGCATGACAGCGGATTATCTCGATTGCCTGAAAAAACTCAACGTCACCGGCATCGATTACATGCCGCGCGCCACCGAACACATTCCGGAGATGATCGAGATCATGCGCGGCTTGATAGCCAAGGGCCACGCTTACGCCTCCGGCGGTGACGTGTATTTCGATGTAACAAGCGATCCGGATTATGGCAAATTGTGCAACCGCGATCCCGACCAGCTGGAAGCGGGAGCACGCATTGAGGTTAGCGATAAGAAGCGTAATCCCGGCGATTTTGCTTTGTGGAAAGCGTCTCGTCCGGGTGAGCCATCGTGGGACAGTCCGTGGGGACCGGGCCGGCCTGGCTGGCACATTGAATGCTCGGCCATGAGCATGAAGCTGTTGGGCCAGACGCTCGACATCCACGGCGGCGGTCTTGATCTGCAGTTCCCGCACCATGAAAACGAGTTGGCCCAATCCGAATCGTACACCGGTCAACCTTTCGTGCGCTACTGGATGCATAACGGTTTGCTCAAGATGGGACAGACCAAGATGGCCGGCTCCATCGGCAATGTGGTCAACATCGCCGATCTGCTTGAGAAACACTCGGCCGAGACCGTACGCCTGCTGCTTTTGAGCACCCACTATCGCAGTCCTATTGAATACAGCGACGAGCGTTTGGCCGAGGTGGGCCGCAGCCTGGGGCATTTCTATCGATTCTTTGAACGTTACCAGCGCATCTGTGGCCGCAGTTTCTATGAATTGGCGGCGCCGACGCGCCATGCTCCGTTCGATACCGGATCGCCGCCGAGCGCGTTCCTCAATGAAGTGTCCCGCTTGCGCTCGACGTTTCTCGATTGCCTGTCTGACGATTTCAACACCGGTGGCGCCATCGGCGCGTTGTACGAGCTGTTGACCGCGCTCAATCGCTTTGCCGATGCCAGGCAATTGGAAGGGCCGGCAAGGAGAGAAGACGCGGTAGCGGAGTTCGAGCGCGGCGTGCGGGTTTTGCGCGAGCTGAGTTCCCTTTTGGGGTTGTTTCATCAGCCGCCGGAAAGCGGCGGCGGCGATGCGTTGGTCAACCAACTGATGCAGCTACTGATCGATTTGCGGGCCGAGGCCCGCAAGGCGAAGAACTACGCTATGGCGGATCAAATTCGACAACGACTGGGGCAACTCGGCATCATCCTGGAAGACCGCCCCGGCGGCACCGGCTGGCGACGGGGCTAATCCCGCTACTGGCTCAATGGTTATGACCTCCTGCTACCCTGCCCAGGACACGAGTCAATTCGTCCAGCTCGACCGGCTTGGGCAAGTGAACATTGAAGCCAGCTTCGTAGGCGCGGCGGCGGTCCTCATCTTGCGTGTAACCGCTTAGGGCCACCAGCAGCACCGCTTCGCCCAATGCTTTGCGGATCTGTCGCGCCACCTCAAAACCGTCCAGTCCTGGTAAACCGAGGTCGATAAGCACCACCTCCGGCCGCGAAGCGAGGGTGTGTGCGATTCCTTCCGGTCCCGCTGCCGCTGTTTCAATGTGATGGCCGAGCATTCGCAAGAGCAAGGCCAGACTTTCGCGGGCGTCGCGGTTGTCCTCAATGAGGAGAATGCGGCGCGACGTCGCTGTCGGGGCGGCCGGGGTCGGAGAGGCGACTCCGGGAGAGGGAAGCGGCGCTGAAGCGAGCTTCGCCGCCGGCAGATGCACCACGAATTCGCTGCCCTTGCCCGGCCCTTCGCTATGCGCGCTGACCCGGCCGCCCTGCAATTCCACCAGCTGACGCACCAGCGTCAAACCAAGCCCCAAGCCGCCCTGAGAGCGGGGCAGCGAACGGCCTATCTGCATGAAGCGATCGAAGATGACGTCGAGCATCTCCTTCTCAATGCCCATGCCGTTATCGCGCACCCGGAACACGACCTCCTCGCCCTCTCGCGCCGCAGAGAGATTGATATGGCCGCCGCGCTCGGTGTACTTGGCCGCGTTACTGAGCAGATTGACCAACACTTGCACGATGCGTGCTTCGTCGCTCTCCAGTTGGATCGGCTCGGCAGGCAGCTCGACCGTCAACTGATGTCCTTGCCCTTCCAACAAAGGCCGCACCGTCTGCACCGCTTGCGTCACAGCCTGGCTGACCGCGAAGACCGTTCGCCGCAATTCCAGCTTGCCCCGCGCAATCCGCGTCAGGTCGAGCAGGTCATCTACCAAACGGACTATCTGCTTGACCTGACGCTCGAGGATCTCGCGCACTTGATGGATGCGAGGATCAGGCGAATCGAGCAGGCGAAGCAATTCAATCGAAGTCAAAATGGAAGCCAGCGGATTACGCAGCTCGTGGGCAAGTACGGCCAAAAAGTCGTTCTTGCGCTGATCAGCTTCCTTGAGAGCTTCGGCTTGACTGCGAAGGGCCGCTTCGCCTTGACGGACATAGGCAGCGACGCTGGCGGAAATGGCCTCGTCCAAGGCCAGGTCGATGGCCCGGCCCTCGCGAAAACTGAGCGGCCGATCCAGATTTTCTTCCAGGTATTCAAAGAGGACCAGGCGGAGGATTTGATAATCGCGCACCACCTCCGGCAACGACCAGCCGACTTCCCAGCGTTGCTCGCCATGCATTTCCGCTGGATCCTGATGCGGCGTCGCATCGGCCTCGAGAGAGAGGGCCAGGCTTTGTCCTATGGTCTGGAGCAAACGCGGCAGATGGTCGAGAAGGGTCTGGTGATGCGCGCGGGCCGCATTGGGCTGCTCCTGGACGGCTCGCCGCGCCCAGCGCTCGATGAGGATGCCGATGCCGCGTTGGATCAGCAAACCAACTTCTGTATGGGGTTCCGAACGAAGCTCTTGGAGATCAAAGGGCATAATTGTGCATCCTGACCGCGTTATAGTTGCCTAAGAGCTAGCGGACCAAACCTCCTCCCCCTTGTGGGGGAGGGCTGGGGTGGGAGGTGTCAAGGCAATGGAGCCCAGGAGGGGTGTCCCCCCACCCCAACCCTCCCCCACAAGGGGGGGAGGGAAAAGTCCGTTAGCCCTAAAAACCTTCCCGGTTTTGAGGGATTATAGCAATGCACGAGCCAGGCTGTCTACCGGGTTGCCTGATCCTCCGCCGCAGATCGCTCTTGTGCAATTGGGACAGAACGTTACGCTGATCAGCATGAATCCCGCTTCTCCACCTTCTGGTTCGCGCATTCTCGGACTCGATCCGGGACTGCAAGTGACCGGCTATGCCGTCCTGGAGCCATACAACGGCAGGCCGCGCATCTGCGAGGCCGGCGTCCTCCGCAGCGCCGAAGGACGCCAGACAACGGACATGGCTCAGCGCCTTCGCGGTCTGTACAATGGTATAGTGGAAGTTTTGGAACAATTCCAACCGGGCGTGGTGGTGGTGGAGCAACTGTTCGCTCATTACGAACATCCGCGGACAGCGATCCTGATGGCGCATGCGCGGGGGGTTTTGTTCTTGGCGGCGGGACAGCGCAGTTTGCCGGTGGTCAGCTACAATGCCACGCGCATCAAGAAAACCATCACAGGCAATGGCCGCGCTTCCAAGGAACAGATGCAGCGCACCATTCAGCGCGAGCTGGGCTTGGCGAAGCTGCCGGAGCCGCCCGATGTGGCCGACGCTCTCGCCGCTGCTCTGTGCCATTATTATGTCGTCAAACTGCCGGCCAATGAGCCAGAAGTGTAAGCGACGGAGGAGCAACATGATTACCAAAATCACCGGCGTCCTGAATCGCGTCCTTGATGAGGAAGTGCGTCTGCAAGTCGGGGCGCTGGAGTATCAAGTGCTGGTGCCGGAGTTTATTCGCCGCCGCGTGCAGAGCAGCCTCGGTCAAGAATTGACCTTGCACACCAGTCATTATTTCGACGGCAATCCCATGCAAGGCCGGGTCGTGCCGCGCTTGATCGGTTTCACCAGCGAAGCCGAACTGGATTTCTTCGAGCTGTTCTGCACGGTCGATAAAGTCGGCACACGCAAGGCGCTCAAAGCGTTGGTACGGCCGATCAAGGAGATTGCCGATGCCATCCAGCGTCAGGACAGCAAATGGCTGACGACGCTGCCGGGTGTCGGCGCCGCCACTGCCGAGCAAATCATTGCCACGCTGCGCCGCAAGGTGACGAAATATGCTCTGATGACGCCTGCTACGGAGGACCGGCGCGACGCCGGTTCTATCGGTAAATCGGACCGGCGCGACGCTGGTGCTGCCGCCGCTGTCATCGTCGATGGCAACATCATGGAGGATGCATATCAGGCGCTCCTGAGTGTCGGACACAGCCCGCAGGAGGCGCGGCAGCGCCTTGATAAAGCGTTGGCCTCAGGCCAATCGTTCCAGTCGGTCGAAGAGGTCTTGTTGGAGATTTACAAGGGCGAGTAATCTCCGGCAAGCGAGGCGTGTGAACGCCCCGAGTAAGCAAGCTCTCGGGGCGCTTACGCGACTCCGCTCACCGGGGTTGTGAGGTTCCTACATGACGACACGTCAAGCCATCGTTCAGTCCGGCGGCGACGAGGAATCGCGGCGGCGTGATGCGGCGTTGCGGCCACGTTGGCTACGCGAAGTGATCGGCCAAAAGTCGGTCGTGCAGCGCCTGAGCATCGTCCTCAACGCTTGCAAGAAGCTCCAAGAGCCGCTGTCGCACATCTTGTTCGACGGCCCGCCCGGTCTGGGCAAGACCACCTTCGCCACCGTTCTGCCCAATGAGCTAGGCACGTCGATCCAGATGACCAGCGGCCCGGCACTGACGAAGCCAGCCGACCTGCTGCCGTTTCTCACCAATGTCGAGGAAGGCTCGATCTTATTTATCGATGAGATTCACCGCATGCCGCGCGTGGTTGAAGAGTTTATCTATCCGGCAATGGAGGATTTCCGCATCGACATCGTGCTCGGCGAAGGCATGAACGCACGGACGATCAACTTGCGGCTGAAGCCGTTCACCTTGATCGGGGCGACAACACGCAGCGGCCTGTTGTCCGGGCCGATGCGCGATCGCTTTAAGATGCACGAGCACCTGGAGTATTACACCGTCGAAGAGCTGGCAGAGATCATCCGCATCAACGCTCGCAAGCTGCAAACGCCGATCGACGACGAGGCCGCCCTGGAGCTGGCCCGACGCAGCCGAGGCACGCCGCGCGTGGCTAACGCCCGCTTGTGGTGGTCGCGGCACTACGCCGCCAGCGAAGCCGATGGGCACATTACGCTGGACGTGGCCCGCGCCGCCCTGGACATGGCCGAGGTCGATCGAGATGGACTGGATAAACAGGATCGCCGTTATCTGGAACTGCTGATCGGCGTTCACAACGGCGGGCCGGCCGGTGTCGAATCGCTGGCCGCCAGCATGACGCTGCCTGTCGATACACTCAGCGACGAAATCGAGCCGTACTTGTTGCGCGAGCAGTTCATTGTTCGGACGCCGCGCGGTCGGATGGCGACGGCACGGGCTTATCAGGTGCTCGGCCGGCCCATGAAGTCCGCCCCAGCGGAGGAACGCCAGCCCGGCTTGTTTGACTAAACAACGTGTTCGGATGCACCCAACTGGGTTCGACCACGGCGATGTCGCACAAGCCCAGGGCTGTCTCACCCATCAAGCGCACCAGCACTTTCATCAGACGCGGCGGCACCCCGCGGATGTCCTCCAGACCGTAATGCACTTCCTCGACAATATGCACGTCGGGCGGCAACAGCTGGTGCAAGCCCTCCAGCGAATGGCGATGCGTGCAAAGGATGACGGTGCGCGGCCGCAAGCGAACCAGCGTCCGCAAATCGTCGATGTTTTTGCTGCGGTAGCTGCGCAGATCGGCGCGGCGCAGAAAGAAGGCGGCGGAATCACAATTGCGTGGATAGCAGACAACGGCAGTCGCTTTATCGGAACAGAGCCGACGCACCTCCGCCGGCCGACCGACGGGGGAACGATAGGCCGCGTACCAGGGCGTGATGACGTGATGCACCAGAGCCAACACGACAAAGGCGACGATCCCACCAGCTCGCAGCACTAGCAAGGATGTCTGGCTATTGACCAGAAAATGGCCGAATGCCAGGCACAACATTGGAAATGCCGGCATGATATAAGTCGGCAGTTTGCACTGCGAGAGTGTGAAGAAGAAGAGGCACCAGCCGCCGGCCAAGAGTAGAAAGCTCAACTCGACGGTGCGCCGCGCCGCACAAGCGGCATCGCTGCTGAGCAAAAAACGCAGAAACGGCACAAGTAGCAGTGTACCCGGCAATAAACCACCCAAAAGAACAGGAATGTAAAACCAGATGCCATGCTCGTGAGCAAATGGGGCGAGGAAGCGACGGACGTTGTGTTCCCAAATAAAATCGCGCAGGAAGGTGGGGATGCGCTGCGTCATGGCCGCGTACCACGGCAACGTCACGGCCAGGACCACCAGCAGACACCCCAGCATTCCGGCTCGGCCGACGCGGCAGCCGGTGCCGGTCAGCCAGCGTTGCAGCCACAACGGTGGCACCAACAACATCAACGCCACCGGCCCTTTGGTGAGCACGCCCAGGCCGCACGCTGCCGACGCCAGCAGCCACCAATCCCAACGCAGCCGCTCGCCGCGTACTGCCTCAAACGCACTCAAAAGCGCCAGCGTCGTCAACAGCGTTAGCAAACTATCCATGAGCAACAGCCGGCCCATGCTCACCCAGCCGGGCGCCAGGGCCAAACTCAGAGCGCCCCAGAACGCCGCCCGTTCGCCGACGCTGCGGCGGCCCAAGACATAGACAAGCAGCACACAACCATGCACAGCCAAGGCCGGCACCAGCCGCGCCGCCCATACGTGGACGCCGAACAGTGCGTAACTGATCTCGATCAACCAGTACAACAGCGGCGGTTTGTCCAGATACGGCTCGCTTTGCAGATACGGCACCACCCACTCGCCACGCTGGAGCATCTCCCGGCCAATCTCGGCATAGCGGCCTTCGTCCGGCTCGAAGAGGTGGAACGACAAGCTCGGATACAAAAGCAGCGCCGGCACCAAAATCAGCAGAAGCAGCGAGGAGAGGCGACACGGCTCCTTTGTTGGATGCGTGCCGCCGCGGAAGAGAACGCGCGACCACAGAAACGGAAACCACGCCGCCAAGGAACGCGGCAACTCACTCGGAGCGCTTACGCAACCCTGCTCGCCTTCCATCTGATCATCCATGATCCGCCCCTCGTTGGATGCCCGAAGTCCGAGTCGCGCCCCAGGGCGCAGTTGGACCTGCCGCTCCCTGAGAGGCGGATCGGACAGGCAAAATCATGCCAGAGGGAACAGGAAATCTCAATAGCGGAACTGTAAGCCGAAATTGAGTCCTTGCGCCCAGAAATCGGTGCTGTGGAAGGGAAAGCTCGGCCGTGCCGGGCCGATCAAGGGACCGTGGCCGGTCAGGGAGGTCAATTCCGTTGGATTGAGTCCGCGATCGATCTGATCGCCGGCACGCATCACACTGCTCCAGTACAAAAATGTGTAACCGAACGTCAAGCGGATGTGCCGGGTCAGGGCATAGCCGAAATTGATGCCGAATTCCGGCACCACGGCGAAATGATCTTGGCCATAGTAGCCAATGTTCGATGGCAACGCCAATAGCCCCGCATCAATCGTTCCACTCCGTCCTATCTGCGAGTTGTACGATGATCGGCCGTCGATACCGGCATGTTCGACAGATACGCCCAGGGCCACTTTGCCAAGCACATCGATGAAAAAACGCCCCCGGCACCACATGATATCGGCGCCGAGTTGTCCGCCGTAAAACTGATTGCTGGTATGAAAGCGATCCATTGTTGTTGTCCAGTACAAGGGGAAGCTGACCAGGGGCGAGTAGAAGTTGTCATTCTCTTTCAGGCCCAGCGAATCGTGCAAAGCGAGAAAGCGAAAGCCACCCAGCAAATTGACCTGGTAAAAAGCACCGCGGAAAAGCATACCGCGCAAGTCGGTATCGGCCCCCCATAGACGGGTTGAGAGGGCCGCCGCAATCTCGCCGCTCTGTTGACCGGGATAGGCCACAAGAAAGGCGTCTTCATGGCCGGTGTTGACATTGAAAAACGGCCGCGCCAATACCGGATTGCCGTCGGAGGAATCGTCGAGACTGGCCGATTGTCCGCCGAGGAAGAAGAAGGTGGCGTCGATGCCGAAGGTCTGATCGGGTGTGAACCAGTAGCCGCCGCGCACCCGGACGCCGGAGCGGATGCGGCTATTGTAATCGCCGCCGAACAGCGTTTGCGTTCCCGGCTCGCCGAGCGCGCCCGGCAAGACATCGTTGGGCGCACCGCTGGTGACGAGGGGGGGTAAGCGATCACCTTTGGTCCACCACAAGAGATAATCAACGCCAACCCACCAGCGTGTAGCGAAGCCGTCGAGAGCAGCATCGGCGAACACCGGCGGCGGAGGCGCAGCCGTCGGCGCCAACGGCGGCGGGCCAGGAGGCGCCGGTTCAATGAGGGCGCGCGGCGGCGGCATCTGCTTCGGCGGCGCGGCTTCCGGGGCGTTTCCCGCCCCACTCTCCGTGGAAGAGAACAATGGAGGTGAGGGGAGCGCGGCCGCGCCGTTGTCTGCAGCGGATGCACGGCCCACGACCGCCAGCCCAATTACCACGGAAGCAAGAAAAACGTGCTTCACAGCGCTTTTTCTCCGTCGCTGTTCCGATAGTCCCAGACGCCGCCGTCAGCGGCGCGCGGAGAACGCGGAATAGCGGGGCTTCATAGCCCAAAGATGGAGAAATGTCGAGAGCATTTTTTAGGGGGCCTCTCGATTTTGGCGAGCGGGGTTGCGTTTTGGCGAGCGGGGTTGCGTTTTGGCGAGCGGGGTTGCGTTAGCGCCCCGAGCGAGTCGCACTCGGGGCGCTAACGCCACCCCGCTCGCCAAAACGCGACCCCGCTCGCCAAAATCGAGAGGCATACCCTTCGAGAGATAGGAACAGAACGCGGAGAACACGGATAAAACAGATTCCCACGGATGCGATTCTTGTTCGCTTCGTGTTGATCCGCTGTATCCGCATCCTCCGTGTTCTATTGGAAAAAAAAGGCCGCTGGCAATCCCCTCATTGCCAGCGGCCCCCAAAGTCCTCTTCTTCTCCCCAAAGCAGAGGACACTTGTAACCTAGGTCACGATTTTAGCGAATGCAAGTGAAGGACGTATTTTTACACCTGTAAGAAATTCGTGGTCCTTACCCAGGGTGAACGCATCTAAATCCATAAGTCCCTGATAAGCAAGGACTAGCGGATTTGGGTCTTCAATGGGTCTAATAGCGCAACTCCTTGTCATTTCAGGAGTTGTGGATTTTGGTGCGTTCGCCCTGGGTCCTTACCTAAATTTTGACGCTGGGGGAATTTCACGATCGCACAACTATCCCGGCAATGCAGGTCGGTCCCAATCACCGAGCTGGCGCTGTAATTCCTCCCAGGACAGCGAACGGCGCGGTACGCGGAAAAACTCCTCGGCTAACACAGCGATGGTCGTTCGCGTTGCCTGAACGCGATGCACTTCCATCTCCAGGCGCCGCAGCCAATACGGCACATCAAGACCGACGCCCATCGGCGTGGCGGTGAAGGTCTGCAATTCCTGGCGCAGCCGCGTGAAGCTCGGTTTCTCGCCTCCTTGTTGTGCTTCACGCATGGCCGGCTCGATCAACGCGCACAGGCGGTCCAGCGCCAGCGGTTTGACAAAACGTTCGCTGAGATGATCGCGGATCGTGTTTAACCGAATGCCGCGGATGCGCTCCAGGCGGTCCAGCTGTTCGAGATGCCGGCGGGCCAGATCGCTCGTCACGCGCTTCAGCGATTGCTCCCACAAAATGGCGGTCTGCGTACGGCCATGCCGCGCCAGCACTTCATGAGCCAACACCAACGGGCGGAACTGCCAGGCGTGTCGTTCATAAGCTACTTTCAGACGCAAAAACTCCAGCAAGACATGAAGGTTCTCGCCATAATCGGACTGCGTCGTCGTCGTGTTATAGTCCTTATATTCTTCGTAGTTCTCGATGACGGCTTGCAGTACAATCTCCAGCCGACGGATGGCGTCCTCGCGGCGGATGGTACGATCGAGATCGTCGAGCAAGCGAATTGGCCGCAGCGGATCGGGGTTGTCGCGCAGATAATCGAGATAAGCGCCGGCGCCACGATGGAGGATGCCGCGTAAGTTGGCCAGGGTCATAAAGCGGGCGTGGAACAGGTCGGCGCCGTAGCGCTGCACGAACGCTTGCACGGCCCGCCACTCCGATTCGCCCGTCAGCGTCTCCAGGACCGACAATTGCAGCGAACGGCTGTGCTCCATCCACAGGTTCAAAAACGGCCCCGTCAGACGTTCCAGGAGGGACACCAGTATCTCATCGCTGTCGTAGATCTCCCAGCTGGGAGCCGACTCGACGACGCTTTCAACAACGGCCTGGTAGGCGGCCTGGAAGAAGTGGTTGAACTCGGTGACGCCGCGGCCGCGTAACGGCTGGGCTTGCTCCATGGCACGAGCCGTGCGCAATAAATGGTAAGTTTCGCGGAGCAGCCCCAGACGCGGCAGGTTGGCCAACAGTGCCCGCAGCACCGTCTGGGCGATGCGCACGCGCAGAATAGCGCGTGGCGTGCCGCCTTCGGCCAAGGGTGCGAACAAGAGTGGCTCGCTCTGGAACTTCTCGATAAAGGCCGGCAACACTGCCCGCGCCGCCTCGGCCTCGCCGGCAAAGAGCGCTTGCTCCAAGCGAATGGCGAAGGGTTCCCACGCCGCCTTTGCTTGTTCTTGAGGCGCTGAGGCGCCCCCACTCGCCTCCACCGCTCCCTGCAAGGCACTGACGGCCAACGACGTATCCAGGCAGGCGCTGATGACCATGAACAGCAATTGTTCTTTGAGCACGCGGCGGCGATCGTACTCGACCAGCGAATCGTAATCACCGGCTGGATCGCGGAGCGGATAGGTATGAATAGCATCGAGCAATGCCAGCAGGCGCTGCTGATTGTGGCGCGCCGTTTTGAGCCAATCGCTCGGCGTTTGTTTCCAGCTTTGTCCTGCCCGCGCATCTTCCGTCACCGTGCGAGCCGCGATCTGCCACAGCCGGGCCAGCGTGGACAGAAAATGCAGCCGTTTCTCCAGACGCTCGGCTTCCGGCTCCAGATCGAATTCCTCAATCAGTCCACCGTCCGCAACCGCGCCTTCCTCGTCGCCGGTCGTGTCTTGGTAGGTGACATTCTCATAGGCGGCGCCGAACAGATCTTCCTCTTTCTCTTCAATCAACGACGGCCCCGGCAGTTCCAGTTCCGGCACTTGCCAGTAATCCTCGGCATTGGCCTCCAGGTAATCGAAGAACTTGATGATCAAATCACGGCGCTGCTCCAAGTTCTGCACTCGGAGTTCTGCGCTCGGAGTTCCACACTCCAGGTTCTGAGTCTCAGCACTTAGAACCTGGGACTCCGAACTCGGCTTTGCCACCGCCAGCATCCAGCGCAGTGCCAGGGTATGAAACGACCAGACATTATCTTCCAGCGGCGTTTGCTCGGCCTGGCCTAGCCAGCTACACAGCAGTCCTAGCGCGGAGCGATAATCGGCCTTGCGCAGCAGCGTGTCCACAACAAGAGCAAACGCCTTGGACGAGCGGAAATGTTCCAATTGCTGGCGCCAGAAAGCGAGATCGGCGCTGGCCTCGCCGCGCTGGTGCCAGCGTGCCAGGGCGTTGGCGACGCCAACGGCCGATGAGGCGGTTTCACCACCATGCAGCCGTCGCACATCGCCGACCTCGAAAGTAGCAAATCGGTCCCACCAGTCTGCCAACCCTCGCAGACCCGTCGTCAGGGTCCGCACCAGCTCATTATCGCCGGCGGCCGCTGCCTCACTCATCAAGCGAGCATAGAGGTTGAAAATCTGCTCGACGACCTGGATCAATTCGTCCACGCGCGGATCGCGGATGCTATCCTCGCGGGCCGGCGACAGGGGAAAGAGTCCCTGAAAGCCAAGGATGTTCCACGGATCGACGAAAGCGCCGCAAGCGATGCCGCGATGCAGTAAGTCTTCGATCTGTGGCAACCGCGCTGCCGCTGCACGCAATTGTCCCTGCTCTGCTTCGAGCTGCCCGCTGGTCAAATGACTGAGAATTTCACTCAGCAGCCGCACCGATACAGCAGGAATGCGCCGCGCTTCCGTGCGGCTGGCTTCGGGATACCCCATCTCGGCGAAGAGCAGCGCCAGATAGCGCTGCTGCAGTTGCATGGCACGATGGCGGGCCAGATAGGTATTGAGGTGCTGGCGAACGCCGCCGAAGGCTTGCCGCGTCGTCGCCAATTCGTCGCGCAGGCGCTCGGCGTGCGGTCCTTTCAGGCGCTTGAGCAAATGTTCATAAAAGAGATCGCGATAGCGTACAATGCGAGGCAGCAACGTGGCCAGCGTGCTTGTGGAATCGTGCGCTGTTGGGCCATAGCCGCTGATGCCGGTCGCCATCAGTAGCGTTCCGGCCAGCACGGCCGCGCCTTCCAGGAGCAGCTCTTCACGCGGCAGGGAACCGGGCGTGTTGATGCGTTCCATCAGGGCATCGAGTGTGATCTTGCGCACGACATAGCGGCGAAAACGTCCCTGATTATCCAGATGATGCGGATCCCACTCGCCGAAGACGTAATTGGGCCGGCGATTAACCGGATGGCCGTGATCGTAGGCCCGCAGATCGACGGCCAGTTCGTCGAGCAAATCAAAATCAAACTGCGCCTCGGCCCGCAGAGCTGAATCAGTGTTTTGGAGGATATCAAGAGCGCGAGCGATGAGATCGTGATACGGTCCGTAAGCGACGCCGGCCCCTTTGAGATATAAGGGCAGCGGCCGATGACGTTCGTGGTCATACGGCTCGCCTTGCGGCCGCGTCTCCAGGATGGCGATGGGACGATGGCCGACAAAATCGTTGAGCCGGGCGATCACGGTGGTAAGGATTGTGGCCGTATCCTCATCCCCGGCTGCGCGCTGGGCCAGCACAGCCTCGAAGACCCGCGCCAGGAAGAAGGGACCAAACAACTCCGCATCCTCCAAATGGGCGAGCAGGTCGGCATGATGACGGCGATAGGCCGGCAGCACGCGCGCAGCCAGCATCAGAACGCTCTCTGCCTGTGTCACATCCCGGAAGGCGGCACCGCCCGCTGCGTGCAGCCGGTGCAGAGCGTCCGTCAGCCAGTCAAAGAGCGCCTGCCAGGGCGCCGTCTCCCCATGTTCGGCGAAGAAAGCATAGGCATCGTTGAGCTGCTTCTGCCAACGCGGATCGGGCCGGCCGTCGGAGAAATTCAAATAGCCCAAGAGCGCCGAGGCGGAGACGATCTTTTCCACTTGTGTGTAACGTTCATCCACCGCTGAATCCTCTTGTTCCCTGGGCATCACTGCCCCTCTACATGATGCAGCATAGCGATGCGACGGAAATCCTGCTAGCCGTCTGCACAGGGGGCAGTCCAGTTGTGCTGGACAACGCCAGCCCGATAATGCGAGTGTGCCCATCCATGTCCAATCGATTAGGCCCCTGTCCACGGTAAGTTCCTCAGGGGTGTCCCTCTGGATATTGGCGAGCGGGGTTGCGTCAGCCCCCGAGTAGGTTTTTCCATTCCCTCCCCCTGGTGGGAGAGGGAAAAGCCCCCTGACCCTCCCCCACCAGGGAGAGAGAAGCGACCGCTCGCCCGTAAACCCTCCATGCCCAAATCAAGAAAGATCCCCATCCCTCAGACCTGGATGGTTTGGCTGGGACCGATTTGTTATGATCCTGCCATTATGGGTGCAGAGCAAAGTAAAGAGCCAATACGTCTTATCAGCATCGGCCATTCCAATCACGATTGGCCGACGTTCGCGGCCCTGTTGCGCCGGGCTGACGTCACGATGTTGGCCGATGTTCGTTCTTCGCCCTACAGCGGACGCTATCCCCATTTCAATCGGGAGGCGCTGAGACACGGACTACACGGTGAAGGCATTGCTTATGTTTTTCTGGGCGATCTGTTGGGCGGACGGCCGGGGCAGCCGTCGCTGTACGACAACGATGGCCGGGTGAATTACGAACGCGTGCGGCAAACCACGGCATTTCAGCGTGGCCTGGATCAGCTAACACACGCGCTGAACGGCAATATCGTCGCTTTTCTGTGCAGCGAGGAAGACCCGCTCCAGTGCCATCGCGGCCTGATGATCGCCCCGGCCCTGAGTGAACGCGGCTTCCCGCCGCATCATCTGCGCAAGGACGGCTCCATGGAGAGCAATGAACAGATGGAGCGCCGTTTGCTACATGAGACCGGCATCGGCACGGGTTTGCTCGACGGATTGTTTGCGGCGACGTTAACGGAGGAAGAGCGTCGTTCGTTACTGGTTGAAGCCTATCGCTGCCAAGCACGGCGGAAAGCGTATCAATTGTTACGGGACACAAAAACAGAGTAATAGTATCAAGGAAATATTATGATCCTCTTCTGGGTTCGCTCACTCATCTTGTTACTCTTGTTATTAGCTTCGCCGCCTACCGCGGTGGACAATAAGGAAGAAGCGCCCAAGTTTGAGATGACCAAGGATGAGCGAAGGCTGCTGGAGCTGGTGAACAAAGAGCGGGCCAAGGCGGACTTGCCAGCGTTGCGGCCGCATCCGCTGCTGTTCAAGGCAGCACGTGCCCACTCGGCGAACATGGCCAGGCAACGAAAGATGGACCACGTCCTCGATGGCAAACGGCCGGCCCAGCGTGTCGAAGAAGCTGGTTACGATTGGGGCAAAGTAGCGGAAAACCTCATTACCGCCGATCAGACGGATGTTCCCTTGGAGAAGATCGTCAAAAGCTGGATGGATTCCAAAAGCCATCGCGAGAACATTCTTTTGAAAGATGTCACCGAGACGGGGCTAGGCATCGCCACCAACGCCCAGGGCGAGATTTACTGCACACAGATATTCGCCCGGCAGCGGAAAAGGGGCCAATCGGGGCGCTGAAGAAGATGAGCTCGAGCGCATGGCAAGCGGGTGTAGCGTTTTTCTCCCTTCCCCCTTGTGGAGGAGGGAGGAAGACATCTAGCCGCTACACCTACTTGCAAGGCGTTCCAGGGGCGTAAACGATGGTTGCTTTGCCATCGTTTACGTCTCCAGTTCGTTTGCCAGAAAACGGACGAGGGCTGAAACCGCCTGGGCAGAGGAAATTTCCCCCTGCTGCCAGGCAGCGAGGAGCTGACGCAGATCGCTCTGTCCCGCTGCTTCGGCGGCGGCAAAGCGTGCCGCCAACGTCTGCTGAGCCAGGCGGAGCAAATCGCGTCCGCTCTGCTGTCGCCTACGCCGCAAGGGACGAGCGGCGATGGTTTGCCAGAGTTCAGGGATGCCGTCGCCCGTTCGAGAGCTGACACGCAAGACGGGAACATCTGAACCTGTGCCCAGCGCCAGGGTGGCTCGTACCTGCGCCTCAACGCGCTCGGCTCCCGGCAGATCTGCCTTGTGAATGACGATCACATCGGCGACTTCGAGCAGCCCTGCTTTTTCCCATTGCAAATCATCGCCGGTTTCCGGCTGAAGCAGCAGCACGAGGACATCGACCAGTTCACGCACTACGGTATCACCTTGCCCGGCACCGACGGTTTCGATCAAGATCACATCGAAACCGAACGCTTCCAGCAGTCGAATCAAATCCACAAGATGTTCAGCCAACGCCCCGTACCCGCCGGCTGCGGCCAAGCTACGGATGAAGACGCCATCGTCATCGGGCCGCGCCGGCATTCGGAAACGATCGCCGAGCAGTGCGCCGCCGCTTAACGGACTTTGCGGATCGCAAGCCAGCACGGCGACACTCTGCTTCTGAGCGCGAATTGGCTCGATCAATTTGCCGATCAGCGTACTTTTGCCGACGCCGCCGCTGCCAGTGACGGCGACGACACGCGCCAGTCCTCGAGGCACTGATACGGCCCCGCTCCCTGGTTCCCCGACGCCAGCAAGGATCTCTTCCACCTGTTCGCCACGCGCTACCAGGCTGAGCAGGCGCGCCAGGGCCAAACGATCGTGGCGGCGAAAGCGTTCCAGCAGTGTTTCAAGCATGGCCGGCCCCGCTGTGCTCACGCAAAAACGAGACGATTTCCGGCAACGGCGTGCCAGGCCCGAAGACGCGCGCCACGCCCATTTCCAACAATTTTGGAATATCATTCTCCGGAATGATGCCGCCGACAATTACGCCCACATGCTCCAATCCCGCCTCGCGCAAGAGTTGCAGCACGCGCGGCACCAGCGTCATGTGCGCGCCGCTGAGCAGGCTCAGGCCGAGCCAATCGGCGTCTTCCTCGGCGACGGTGCGGACCACCGCTTCGGGCGTCAGCCACAGCCCGGCGTAAATGACCTGCATGCCGGCGTCGCGCAAGGCGCGGGCCACAATCTTGATGCCGCGATCGTGGCCGTCCAGACCGACTTTGGCGAGGACGACGCGCAATGGATGGAGTTCAGTCATCGAGTCTCCCTCGACTCATGCCAAAAACTGCTTTACGATAACATGGAATTCCGGCAGTATTTCTGGAATGGTCAGTTCTTGCTCGGCTGCGAGATCCTGATTGGGGCCTTTCATCATCCGGTAGGCGGCGGAACTCCTCTGCCGTCAGCAGGGTCTCAAGTACAGCTGTTGCCATGTTGGTCCTCCTGGATTTATGTTTTTACCACTTCGCCGCGCCATCATAGCGGCCAAATACATCCGCCAGCGCATTCATGATTTCGCCGACCGTGCAGCGCACGCGCGATGCCTCAATCAGCGTCGGCATCAGGTTCTCTTTCGTCGCCGCCACGCGGCGGATCTGATCGAGCATTTTTCCCACGGCTTCGCGATCGCGCTGGGCCTTGATCTGTTTCACATGCTCAATCCGTTCCTTCTCGACGGCTTCATCGAACGTCAGCGTTTCGATCGGTTTTTCCTCGGTTTCCTGGAAGGCGTTGACGCCGACGATGAGCTTTCGTTTGGCATCCACTTCGCGCTGATAGGTAAAAGCAGCGTCAGCGATTTCACGGCGGAAGAAGCCGGCTTCCAGCGCCGCGATCATACCACCCCGCTCGTCGATGCGCTCGAAATATCTCCGTGCCTCTTGTTGCATCTGTTTGGTCAGCGTCTCGACGAAATAGCTGCCGCCCACGGGATCGACAGTGTTGGTAACACCGGTTTCGTAGGCCAAGACTTGCTGCGTGCGCAGGGCCAAGGTCACGGCATGTTCGGAGGGCAGAGCCAGCGTTTCGTCCAGGCTGTTGGTGTGCAGCGATTGACAGCCGCCCAGCACTGCCGCCAGCGCCTGATAGGCGACACGAATGAGATTGACCTCCGGCTGCTTGTCCTGCAACGAGCAGCCGGCCGTCTGAGCGTGGAAGCGCAGCTTCCACGAATTTTCGCGGCGGGCGCCGTACTTGTGCCGCATCGCCTCGGCCCACAATACCCGCGCCGCCCGATACTTGGCGATCTCTTCAAAAATGTCGTTGTGGGCGTTGAAGAAAAAGCTCAGCCGTGGCGCGAAGGCATCGATGTCCAGTCCGCGCTCCAGGCAGGTTTCGACGTAATGGAAGCCGTCGGCCAAGGTGAAGGCCAGCTCTTGGACAGCAGTCGAGCCGGCCTCGCGGATGTGGTAGCCGCTGATCGACACCGTGTTCCATTGCGGGACGTGCTGTGTGCAAAATTCGATGACATCGCAGACCAGACGAACATGCGGCTGGGGCGGAAAGACAAATTCGTTCTGGGCGTGGAACTCCTTCAAAATGTCGTTCTGCACCGTGCCGCGCAGCTGCTTCCAATCCACACCCTGATCCGCGGCGTTGGCGAGGAAGAACGCCATAGCGACGCAGGCCGGCGCGTTGATGGTCATGGAAACGGAGACTTTGGTCAGGTCGATGTCGGCAAACAACTCGCGCATGTCGTCAAGCGTCGAGACAGCGACGCCGAGCCGGCCAACCTCGCCGACCGCGCGGGGGTCGTCGCTGTCCAATCCCATCAGCGATGGCAGATCGAAAGCGGTGCTGAGTCCCGTTTGTCCCTTGGCAAGCAGGAACTTGAAGCGCTCGTTGGTCTGTCGTGGTGTGCCGAAGCCGGCGAACTGCCGCATGGTCCACAAGCGGCTGCGATACATGGAGGCATGAACGCCACGCGCGAACGGATACTGGCCGGGATAGCCGAGATCGGTGTCGGGATCGAAGCCATTCAGGTTTTCTGGAGTATACAACGGCTCAATGGGCACATTGCTGACCGTAGTGGGCGGTTGCTCGCGCTGGGGTGCGGCAGCAATTTCTTTTTCCCAACGTTCACGGGCGGTGGTGTCGGTGATGGTAGCCATGATAACAAGCACTCCGGTTCGGTAGGGATGACGACTTCCGCTCAAACTTTTTATGACGGCTCGGCACTTGCTAAACGCAGGAAGAACTGCGGATAACCTCGGGGGGCCCTTCGAGTTCCACACGTCCCTCCTCTTCTCCTTTCACCAGAGAGACACACTTGTCCTCGATAGCAGCAAATGAACAGAACGTACCGTCCGGCTCCGTGAGGAGGTTTGCTCCTTCATTACTCAATAGCACTCGATCGGAGAAGTAGTACCCCAATTCTTCGCCTTTCATCAGGCCTCCCAACACGACAGTGAACTCGGTCTTCACCTGGTTGTGAGTAAATACCTGTTCTATGCTCATATCCACCCAGATTTCGCCATTAAGGAAGGGCACCCAGCCGCGGTCGGGATAGGCGCGCGATGGAACTCAACGGCGGAACGATTTCCGACTGTTCACCCAGGAAGGAATACAAACCTGACGCGCCATCGTTCTCTCCTCTCTGAAGGCTCGCCGCCTGGATGGCGCGAAGGTAATCATCGAAAAGCATCGGTTCCGAAGGGCCGATGGAGACATGCTTCCCTTGCCCATCCGAACTCCTAGCTTCGGAGACATCCGACCCAGCATAGGCATTCCATCTTTGTCTTCGACCATCGTACGGTAAATACCTTCTCCGGGGGGCGTCTTCCATGCCCGATCTCCCTCACATCCGTTCAATAACCATCGCCACGGCATTGCCGCCGCCCAGACACAGCGATGCCAGGCCGCGCTTCAGACCGCGTTGCTCCAACGCATACACCAACGTCACCAACACGCGCGCCCCCGATGCTCCAATGGGATGTCCCAGCGCGATCGCTCCGCCGTGGACGTTGACCTTCTCCTCATCGAGTTTCAACTCTTTGCTGCATGCCAACATTTGGGCAGCGAACGCTTCGTTCACCTCGAACAGATCGATTTCCTCCATGCGTCGGTTTGCTTTGGCCAACACTTGCCGCACGGCCAACACCGGAGCGATGAAAATGTCCTTCGGCGCCACGCCGCTGGTGGCATAGGCAACAATGCGGGCCAATGGCTTGGTTCCCAGGCGCTGGGCAGCATGGGCGGAACCGACGACGACAGCGGCCGCACCATCGCTGAGCATCGAAGCATTGCCGGCCGTCACGGTGCCGCCGGCGTGGAAAGCGGGCTTTAGTTTCGCCAGCGTCTCGATGGTCGTCTCGGGACGGATACCTTCATCGCGCGCAACCACTTTCGCTTTCGCGCCACTGCCTACGGTCACAGGAACGACCTCTGCGGCGAACGCTCCTTTTTCCCAGGCGGCGGCGGCGCGTTGCTGACTCTGGGCGGCAAAGCGGTCCTGTTCGCTGCGTGATACGCCGCATTTGGCCGCAATGTGTTCGGCGGCCTCGCCCATATGCCAGTTCTCGAAAGCGCACCACAAACCATCGTGAATCATGGCATCGACTACTTTCTGATCACCGTATTTCCAGCCGGCACGCGCGCCGCATAGAAGGTATGGCGCCCGACTCATGCTTTCGGTCCCGCCGGCAACGATCAACTCCGCATCGCCGGCGCGGATGGCCTGCGCCGCCAACATGACCGCTTTCAGCCCGGAACCGCACACTTTGTTAACCGTGAAGGCGGCAATGCGGTCAGGCAATCCTGCCTGGAGCGCCGCTTGCCGCGCCGGGTTTTGGCCAACGCCGGCCTGAATGACATTGCCCAAGATCACTTCCTCGACCTGTTCGGCTGGTACGCGGGCACGATGTAAGGCTTCGCGGAGAGCGACGGCCCCAAGCTGAGGCGCCGGCACATCCGCGAGAGAGCCGAGAAATTTGCCAATGGGGGTCCGGGCCGCAGAGAGAAGAAAAACGTCGGCCATTCTTGGTTCCTCGAGTGGAGAAGAGAAGGAAATCCACTACCTCAATTATAAGTTGCACGCGGAAGCGAACAATGCGAGGTAGAGACAGACTCAGAGCCAAAAGCGTAAGCAACGGATCCTTTCGTCCGTTCCTTACGCTCCTGGCTCGTCAGCATCATCCGATGAGGCGGCGCAGAAACGCCACGCCGGCAGCGACCTCCGCGAGCCGATTCTCGCCTGTCTCGCGCTCGATGGTCAGCCAGCCGCGATATTCAATCTCTTCAAGCAGGGCCAGATACTTCATCCACTCGATGTCGCCGTGGCCGAGGGGCACTTCCTGAGCGGCCCGGCTCGCACTGGCCTGGCGGGCATCCTTGGCATGGCTATGGACAATGCGGCGGCTCAACGCCTGGACAGCGGCGTAGGGATCGAAGCCATGCAGCAACAGATTGGCCGGATCGAGATTGACGCCCAAAGCGCCCGTGTCAAAGCGGTCGAGAAAAGCAGCTAAAACGGCCCCCTCTTCCAGGCCCGTCTCCAGGGCCAGTATCGCGCCGACGCGGTCACCGTGGCGAGCGAGGGCTGTGAGTGATTCCCGGAGCGTGGCCATTCGCGGCTCGTTTGGATCGTCGCGGACGGCCCCGGCCTGCACGATGACAAGACGCGGTCCCAGGTCGAAGCTGAGCGACAACACTTTCTGGACGTGTTCGAGGCGCGGCTGTTGGTTCTCGACTGCATCAAGCCCGCGCCGCAGCGGACAACCGAGCGCCGTCAGTTCCAGGTTGTGGGCGCGAAGCAGATGACGGAACTCGCGCCGACCTGTCTCGGAGAGTGTGTTCGGCGCCAGATCGCCGACTGCATCTACCTGTACACCGGACACGCCCAGTCGTTCCGCCTCCGCCAAGCCACGCCGCAGCGGCAGTCCAAGCGATTCCAAACGAATGCCGATTTTCAGACGGTTCATGACAGATCCTCGGCAACTACAGACGCCATTGCCATCGGCTCATTTGCTCCAGCAGCACGGCCTGCGTCAAGTCGAATTGTAGTGGCGTGACTGTGATCCAACCCTCGGCGAGAGCGGTCACGTCGGTATCGGGAAGTGGTTCAGGACAAACAAGCTCTGGTTTAGACCAAAAATAGACCCGGCCACGCGGGTCGGTGCGGCGGTCGTAAGCCTCGACGTAAGGGGCGACGTTCTGCGGCACGACACGAATGCCGCGTAGCGGGCCGCGCTCTGGACTGGGGATATTGACGTTGAACAAGGAGCCGGTCTGGGGCTGATGGGCCAGGATTTGCTCGATGACGCGGCGAGCCAACTCGGCGCCGCGGGAGAAATCGAGCGGCTTGAGCTTGGTATACTCCTGCGAGCAAGCGATACTGGTACAGCGAAAGAAGGCACCCTCGATGGCGGCGGCGACAGTACCAGAATAGAGCACGTTGATGCCGGCGTTGGAGCCAGCGTTGAGACCGCTGACAATCACATCTGGTGGCTCAGACAGCAATTCGCGCAGGGCCAGCTTGACGCAATCGGCCGGCCGACCCTCAACCGCCCAGCCGAGCAGCTGTCGCTCTTCATCCAGGACTTCTTGAACGATTAAAGGGGTCGTTAATGTCACCGAATGGCCGGCGGCGCTTTGTTCCGTAGCGGGAGCAACCACCATTACCTCGCCGAGCTTGAGCAACTCCCTCCGCAGAGCGCGCAGGCCGGGAGCGTAAATGCCATCGTCGTTAGTCAACAGAATGCGCACGCCTGCCTCCTTTACAACTTCTAACCTAAGAGCTACCGGACCCAAACGCTCTCCCCCTTGTGAGGAAGGGTAGGGGTTTGATAGTGCTTCTTATTCTTCCAGTTTTTTACGCTGCAGTAGGTGGTGATAGTGCTGGGCGAAGCGGTGGGCCTCGTCGCGGACGTACTGCAACAGCCGCAGCGCCGCCGCGTGCCGGCTCAGGCGCAGCGGCTCTGTCTCGCCGGGGCGGTAAATCTCTTCCGCGCGCTTGGCCAACGCGATCAAACACGGCGGTTCGACGCCCAGGAGGGCAAAAGCGTCCCGCGCCGCATTGAGCTGCCCCTTGCCGCCGTCGATCAACAGAATGTCGGGGAAAAGCTCTTCTTCATCGCCTTCTCCCAGGAGGTTGACACTCCTCGCTCGCCCTGCATTGCGGAAGCGCCGCGTCACCACTTCGCGGATCGAGGCGAAATCATCGATGCCCTGCACCGACTTGATACGGAAACGCCGATAGCCCGGCTTGAACGGCAAGCCGTCGATGAAGCGGACCAGCGAGGCCACGGTGTCACTGCCGCCGAGATGGGCGATGTCTATACCTTCGATGGTGCGCGGCACGTGCGGCAGCCCCAACACCTTGCGCAATCCAGCGAGACCTTTCTTCGGGTCGATGGGGAACACTTCCGGTTGTGCGTCGCGCTCCACGTCGCCGCGCTGGCCCAGTTTTTGCAAGGCGGCGATGTCGTCGCGCAGTCGGGCCGCTTTCTCGAATTGCAGCGCCTTGCTCGCTTCCTCCATCTCGCGCTCCATCTCGCGGATCAGCCGGTTTTTCTTGCCTTCGAGCACCAGGCGCAGCGCCCGGATCTGCTTGCGATATTCCTCCTTGGTCACGCGGAAATTGCAGGGGGCGGTGCATTGGCGGATGCTGTGCAACAGGCACGGGCGAAACCAGCGCCACCGGCTGTCGTCGGCGTCAATATCCAGCGAACAGGTGCGGAACTGAAAGATGCGCTGCAAGACACGGATGGCCTGGCGCAAGGAACGGGCACTGGTGAACGGGCCGTAGAGACGGACACCGCGGCGGCGCGGCTTGCGCGTGAACTCGACGCGCGGAAAATCCTCACGAATGCGAATTTGTAAATAGGGGAATGTTTTATCGTCTTTCAGATCGACGTTGAAGCGCGGCCGAATGTCTTTGACAAGACGGGCCTCCAGGAGCAAGGCATCGACTTCGCTGTCGGCGGGCAAATAATCGATGTCGGCGATGAGTGGCACCAGGTCGGCGGTGCGCGGATCGTCAGCGGCAGCCTTGGTGAAATAGTGACCGGCGCGATTGCGCAAGTTCTTGGCCTTGCCAACGTAGAGGACCACGCCTTGGGCATCTTTCATGATGTAGACGCCGGGCGCAGCCGGGAACTGTTTGACCTTCTCGACCGGCGGCACAGAGGCCGAATTCGCCGTCGTTTCCGGATTGGACATGACGCGTACTCCTGACGCAATCTCTCGAAGGCTCCCTCTTCATGATACACGATAGATCCGGAGAAGAAGAGCTAACCATAGAGTCACAGAGAGCACAGAGAAGAAAAACACAGACAGCAGAAAATACAAGGGAAAAATGGCATCTCGGTATTTTTTATTCTATAAATCTCTCTATTTTGTCTTTTTTCTGTGTTTCCTTCTTCTGTACTCTCTGTGATTCTGTGGTTAGCTCTTTTTAGGGAGGATGCGTTCCTTGCCGACCCACGGGCGCAACACCTCCGGCACGACAACTGAGCCGTCGGCCTGCTGATTGTTTTCCAGAATGGCCAACAAAGCACGGGTGACGGCGACGGCGGTGCCGTTGAGGGTATGGACGAAGCGCGTGCCTTTTTGTTTGGGCGTCTTGTAGCGGATGTTAAGACGGCGGGCTTGATAATCGGTGCAGTTGGACGTGCTGGTCACTTCGCCGTATTCGCCGCCCTGGCCGCGCCCCGGCATCCACGCTTCGAGATCATATTTACGATAAGCAGGACCGCCTAAGTCGCCGGTACACGTATCGATGACGTGATACGGCAGGGCCAGTCCCTGGAAAATCTTTTCCTCGATGGCCAGCAACTCCTGATGATGCATCTCACTCTGATCGGGCGTGCAGAAGACGAACATCTCGACCTTGGTAAATTGATGGACGCGATACAGGCCGCGCGTATCACGGCCGGGAGCACCGGCCTCGGTGCGGAAACAGTGCGACAGGCCAACGTATTTCTTCGGCAAATCCAGCTCATCGAAAATGTGATCGCGGTGCATACCGCCCAGTGTGATCTCGGCGGTGGCAATCAAACATAAGTCGGTATCACTGAGCGAATAGATTTGCCGTTTTTCCGGATCGGGATCGCGCGGCAAAAAGCCGATGCCTTCCAGCACTTCGACGCGGGCCACGTCCGGAGTGATGATCGGTGTGTAGCCTTCGCCGATGAGCGTCTGCATGGCGTATTGCACCAGCGCCAATTCCAGCAGCACCGCCTCGTTTTTGAGGAAATAAAATTTCTGCCCCGCCACCGACGCCCCGGCCTCGAAATCGACCAGATCCAGCGCCTCGGCAAGCGCAACGTGGTCCTTCGGTGCAAAGTCGAATTTACGCGGCTCGCCCCAGGTGCGGACAACTTTGTTGTCTTCTGCCGTGGTGCCGACCGGCGTATCGGGATGTGTCATGTTGGGAATGGTCAACAGCGCCGCGTGCAGCTGTTCCTGTACTTCCTTCAACTGTTTCTCCAACCCGGCAACTTCTTCGCGCAGCCGCTTGCCCTCGGCGATCAGCTCTTGCTTGCGTGGCGGATCTTTCTCCTTGGGAATGAGCTTGGAAACTTCGTTCTGGCGCTGCTGGATCACCTGCGTCTGCTGAATGAGGCGCTTGCGTTCATCGTCGAGCTGCACGACGCGCTCCACGTCGGCCTTGACGTTGCGATTGCGACAGTTGGCCTTAACAGCGTCGAGATGTTCACGAATAAAGGCAGCGTCCAGCATGAAGTTCGGCTCCTCGCTTGAAGCGCCAAGACGCCAAGAGAAGAAGAGAAAAGAAGCCCAAAACAAGCCACGGATCCCGGCAGATTTTCTCTTTTCTGTTCTTGGTGTTCTTGGCGTCTTGGCGGTTCCGCTCTCTTCTCACGGTCGTTGCTCCAGCGGCACGTACGGTACGTCATGTTTGCCGACGTAGATCTGTTCGGGCCGGAAGATGCGGTTGCTTTTCAGCTGTTCCAGCCAGTGCGCCAGCCAGCCAGCGACGCGAGCGATGGCGAAGATCGGCGTGAACAGATCGCGCGGGATGCCGAGTGACAAATAGACAATCCCCGAATAAAAATCCACATTGGGATAAATACCCTTGGGGCCAAGTAGGCCGGCAGCGACGCGCTCGACCTCGACGGCCAGCTGGTACAGCTTGGGCCGGCCGGTTTCTACAAAAACATGCTCGGCCAACTCTTGCAGGACGGTGGCGCGCGGGTCTTTGACTTTGTAGACGCGGTGGCCCAGGCCCATGATCTTCTTTTTGTGTTGGATGGCGTCCTCGAGCCAGGCGTGGACGTTTTCCGGCGAACCGATCTCTTCGAGCATGTCCAGCACTTGCTCATTGGCGCCGCCGTGCAAAGGTCCGGTCAATGTGCCAATGGCCGAACTGATGACCGTATACGGATTGGCCAACGTTGAGGCGGTGACGCGGCTGGAAAAGGTAGAGGCGTTCATGGTATGCTCGGCGTGCAGGATCAGGCAGGCGTCGAGCACCTTGGCGACGGCCGGCGACGGCTCTTGCTCGGTGAGCATGTAATAGAAATTGGCGGCGTGGGCCAGGTCGTCGCGCGGCGTGATGGGGGCGTCGCCGTGGCGAAGCCGGTGGAAGGCGGCGACGATAGTGGGCAGCTTGGCGATCAGGCGGACGACCGAGTCCCAATTGTTCTGCTCGTTAGAAACATCGCGGGCCGGATAGAACATGCCCATCGCCGCGACGCCAGCTTGCAGAGCATCCATGGGATGGCCGGTCTCCGGCAAGCACTTGATCAGGTCGATGAGCTTGTATTTGATGCGGCGATGATGACGCAGCTGGTGGTCGAAGGCGGCCAGTTGGCGCTGCGTGGGCAGTTCGCCCTTAAGCAAGAGCCAGGCTGTCTCTTCGAAACAGCTCTCTTTGGCCAGCGTTTCCACCGCGATGCCCCGATATTCCAGGCGGGCCCGCTTGCCATCGATAAAACTGATCGCCGATTCCGCGACGGGCACATCAGCCAAACCGGGGCGAAATTCTATCTCGCTCATGGATCCTCACTCGCGCGGTTTATCCCCACGGACGTGGGAAAAGGTTATCGATGCAGCACAAACCGTCGCGGAGACGGCGCGGTTACTATATAGAGGAGTCGCAATTACGGCGAGTGGTCAGGAATCGCCCGTACGATGGTGCGATTCAAGAACGTGTCGAAGATGGGCATAAACATTCTCCCGTAGCTCGCAACGTTCCTCGCCTTAGGACGAGCAGACATTTCCCTCCCCCCTTGTAGAGGAGGGAGTTTGATCCATTAGCCCTCACTTCTGCGACTTGGCTTTCTTGCCCTCGATGAGCGCCTGGGCCTCGCGGTGCAACAGCCAGGCGATCAGCCAGTCGTGGCTGTAGCTGCCCTCTACCGCGGGGAAGAGAGTGGATTCGGATAGGAATTGATCGAGGAGCTTGACTCCACGTGCGAGATGTTCCCGCGCCGCTTTCGCCTCTCCTCGCCGATGATGGGCCATCGCCAGCACCAGATGACAGGCGGTGGTCAAGTCCGGCACATAATAGGTCTGGGACACGAGCGGCCCTAACCCCGCGATGGCGGCGCGATAGTTTCTCCGGCGATAGTTGGCCAGTCCCTGGCAGAAGATGCTGTAGTGCGCAGGAGAATCACGCTTACCCCCTATGAGGACCTGATCCGCCAGCTCGCAGGCGCGCTCCGTCTGCTGGGCGGACGCCGGCAGTAACAAGCAAACCTTGGCAGTTGTCTCGATCTTGTTGAGATCTTTGGTTTCGCTGAAGCGCTGGAGCATCTTGCGGCAAAACCGGTGGTAGCCCTCGTGATCGCTGGCGGCAACCAGCGCCGGGGCTGCGTGCAGCCACCACCACTGTTCCTCGGTAGGTTGGCGTTCCAGCGCCATCGTGAAATCGGCGGCGGCCTCCTTCCAGCGCCAATGTCGCGCGTACCATTCGCCCCGTTGCCAACGTTTGCCCATGTCCTCTGGATTGTCTTGGATGGCTGTCGTCAGCTTTTTGAGGAGAACATCGGCGGCCAGCCGGGCAAACAACTTATCGGCCTCGGAGGTGGCCGGTTCGGTCGGCTCGGCCTTGTCGCCAAGCCATTCCACAGCCTTGGCAACATCGGCTTCGGCTTCCTGGATGCGCTTCAACTCGGCCAGCCGCTGGCCGCGGGCCAGCAACAGACGCGGTTCGTTGGGAGACAGGAAAAGCGCCACGTCGTAGTCCAGGGTGGCCTTGTCGCGCTTTTTGAGCCAATCGCGTGTGCGGTTGGTCAGTTTCTTCAAACGCGGATCATCCGGGAGATCTTTGCCCCGGATCACCTTGTGGGCCTCGCGGCGGAGAACGACGAAGCTCGGCCATTCCGGCCAGTGGCAGAGGTTGGCCGTGACGGTCGGAGAGGCGATTGCACCTTGGATCGCCTCTTCGTACCACTGCTCGGCTTTATCGAGCCATTGCCGAGCTTCCTGAGCATGGCCCAGGCGATGGTGAGCCAGAGCCAGCCCCAACTCGGAGGCATGGCCCCCCGATCCTTGCCAGGCAGGATGCTTCCAGCTTTCCTCTAGCCGCCCGATAGCTTGCTCAAACTGGCCGGCGCGGTAGTGGGCGATCCCGGCAACGTGGAACAACTCGGGGTGCTGATTGCAGTGCTCATGGTGTTCCAGAGCGTACTCCGCCAACTCCACCAATCGTTTGGCCTTGGTCGCGTCTTCCAGGAGGCCGCCCGCGTAGGCCAAATCGAAGTTACTGTGGCCCGCTTTATCCTCGAACATACGATTCAGATAACGCCGATAGGCGGCTGTGTCGCCGGTAACCAGCTGCGCGTGCGTGAAGTAGCGATAGAACGTGTCGTGTGCGGACGGCTGACGGTCGAGGCCGCGGGCCGACTCGGCAGCAGCCTCGTCCCACAAACCCAACCAGGCGTGAACCCAGGCGCGATCGAGCAGATTGTCGGCCAGGCGTAGGTACAAGTAGTGCGGGCCGCTGTAGTTGTGAACTTTCGCCAGCAGCACATTGCGGCCGGCCTTGAGCGTTACCGGCACGCGGTCCAGGTCCCAGGGGGCCCAAATTCTTCGAATGGTCTCGTGGACCAGGCGGCCGTTAAGCCAGACCCGGACGAGATCATCGCCTCCCACCAGCAGCGTCGCCGTCCGCTCGTCGGGTGAATAGACGTAGGTCAGGGCATAGACTGAGCTGTGATCGGCATTAAAGATCGGCTGGAGATCGACTCGGCCGTGCAACCCGGTTGGGGCCGATTGCCAGCGCAATTCCTTGCTGCCATCCGCCGTAGCAACGGGTCGAGACGGGTCAGGATTCTTTTCCGGGGGACAGGGTAGCTTGAGATCTTCGGGGTACGGCCCGACCACCCACCAGCCGGCCTCGATGAACGTGTTTAATTCATCCGGCGTCCAGGAGGCGACCTTGGCGAAGTCCGCGTCGGCCTTATTGGGCTGGCCAAGCTGAGCGAAGGCGCGGCCGCGCGCCAGCCACAACGCTGTCTGCTGAGGTGCGCGTTTGATCGCCGCCTGCCATTCGGCCTCGGCCTTCTCGTGCTTACCGAGTTGGTGGTAGAGCAGGCTGCGATGGGCATGATCGTAAGCCTCTTCTACCGACGGCGCGCCCGTAATCAACACGGATGCCTCGCGGAGGAGGATCTCGAACGTCGGCCAATCCTGCCAGGCATAGGCCTCGGACCAGTGCCAGGAGGTGGATGGAAAGACCGTCATCCCACCCAGGGAGTGCATCAGAGGACTGAGGCGCCGCCACTCCTCGCGCGATTTCTCCAGCCATCTGTGGGCCTCGGCAGCGTGGCCGAGCCGGTGATGCGCCATCGCCAGTACTGGCCCGTTCGCGATATGGGCGGGCCAACCCTTCTGAGGGGTGTTGGATAGGGTGTTCGAGTTGCTCGCCTGGGCAATCGCCTCGACAAACTGGCCAGCCCGATAGTGAGCCAGACCGAGTAAGTGACACAGCCAAGCGTGCGATGGGTCCTTGTCCGCTATCGTCTGAATTCGTTCGATCGCCGCAGAAGGATTGGGACCGCCATCGTCCGCCAGGATTTCAGCCCAGGAGTGCCAGCCAGGCGCGAAGGGTAGTTCCTGCGATTCCTTCGATCGTTGGACCATTCGCTCCCGAACACGGCGATAGGCAGCGACATCGCCGGCCCGCAATGCCAGGCAGGCGGCGCGAAAATAATCGGACATGGGAACGTTCTCCTCTTGAATCAGCCGGCTGTACTGGGCGGCCGCCTCCGTCCATAGTCCGGCCCGCGCGTAATGCTGGCCGACCGTCCGCCGCATGGCAAGAAGCTGGTGGGTGAGGGAGGAACGATCACGCCCCTGGCGCGTCGCTGTTTCCAAGGCATCCAGGTCCCGCTGCCACGACTTGGCTGCCTCGGCCAGTCGGCCGGTCTGCCAGTAAATATCGCCCAAGGCGAAGCGGCTCAACGTCAGGTCGGTCTGGTATTGCACATTCGTTGGCTCGTCCTGGACCAGCGCTTCGCGGAGCGTGATGGCTTGTTGGAGATGCTTGTGTACTTCCTCCACTTTGCCAAGGTCGAGCTGGATCAGAGCAAGGGCGTGCTGGCTGGCGGCCAGGTCGGCCCGCAGACGCTTGTTGTGGGGATCGGCCTGAGCTGCTTTTTGGCGATGGGCCAGGGCTTGCTGATTGGCCTGGAGCTTATCCGCCGGCGCGGTGGCCAGGCGGGCAGCAAGGTCCGCCTCCAGGGCTTTGAAATCTTCTCGGCCGCGCAGGGCGTCCAGATCGGTGTCCTTGTGAAGGTGATCCAGATTGCGCCAGCCGGCGTCGACGGCCTTACGCAACGCCTCCATCGCCAGGTCTGCCTCATGCTTTTGCTCGGCCAAATCCTCGGCTGTCGGTTTCTCTTTCTCTTTGTCCTGGGGCAAGGAGGCCGCGTTCAAGGCCCGGAAGCAGGCCAAATTATAAAGGTCAAGGGGGCCATCGCTCGGCAAACGCTCGCAGACTTCGCGAGCCAATTTCATGGTCCGCTCGGCCTGCTCGTTCTGTTGGAGCCAGCGCTGATAATACCACAGGTGCCGATAGGCATTGAACAGGCCGCTGTGCAGACTCGGAACAGCCGGATTGTCCCGCGCCATCCTCCGCCAGATCTCCACCGCCCGCCCGTAGGCCGCCAATGCCTCTTTCGCATGCCCGAGCTGGCGTTCGATTCCAGCAATGTTATTCAGCCCCATGGTCAGAGAGCGACCGTTCGTGAGGTCCTGCGGCGCCTGGGCAAAGGCAATTTCGTCATGCTCGACGGCCCGGCGATACATCGCCAAGGCTTCCATAAGCCGTCCTTTCTTGGCCAACACCCAGCCGAGGTTGTTCAGCGTGCTGCCCAGATCACGCTGGGCGACGAGATCCTCGGGGTTGAGACGGACCAGCATTTCGCGGATGGCCAGGGATTGCTGATAGTCTTGCAACGCTTCGACCAGCCGGTTGGCATCCCCATGATTGTTCGCGCGGTTGTTATAGGCAGCGGCCAATTCTCTCTGGAAGCGGGGCTGATCGGACTGGACCAGCTTCTGCCACAGGGCGATGGCCTCGTCATAACGGCCCAGCCGGTAATAGCATTGGGCCAGGCCGTGCCGCCATTCGACCGATTCGGGCGCGGCTTTCGTCAACGTCTCGTATAGCGTCCGCGCCCGGTCATCGGCTTTACGCGCTTGGGCGTGTTCGCCCAGTTCCCCACGAATTTTGCCCACACGCAGGTACGCCGCTGCTAACTCGCCTTGAATCATCAGATCGTCACCGCGTTCCTTGAGAAAGTCCTGGTAGAACGTCAGAGCCGATTGCAGCAGCTCGCGGCGGAGTAGCTGCATGCCCGGCACTTGCAACAGCTGACTCTCGCTGATCGTGGTGAAATAATCGTCCACCGCCTTGCGCGCCTTGGCAAAGCCGGCCTCGGCCCGTTGCTTTTGCTGCTCCGCTTGCCGTTTTGCCTCTTCGGATTGTTGGCGCAGCTTGGCCTCTCGCTCTTTCGCTTGCTCGGCTTCTTGACGGGCCAGGCGTTCATTCTCCGCCGCCTGTGCTGCCCGATGAGCCAACTGGTCGAAATAGGCGGCGGTTAACAGCGAGACTGCTGTGATGCCGATCAGCAACAACGCCAGGATCCCCGTCAACGTTGCCACCCCAGGATGATGCCGACACCAACGCGCCAAACGCTCCGCTGAGGAAATACGCCGCGCCTGAATCGGCTCATCGTCGAGAAAACGTTGTAAGTCCGCCGCCAGTTCCCCAGCTGTTTGATAACGACGCCCCGTCTCTCGATCGATGGCCTTATGCACAATTGTCACCAGATCCCGCGGGATGGAGCGATTGAGCTTATCCAGTGACGGCGGTTCTTCCGTGGTCACGCGCTTGATCAGACGATGGCGGTCCCGCTCCTCATACGCCGGCTTCAGCGCCAGCAACTCATACAGCGTCAGCCCCAGCGAATAGATGTCGCCCCGCTTGTCCTGACGCCCCTCGAACGCCTCCGGTGGCATATACCGCAGTGTGCCCACAATGTCGCCCGTTTGCGTCAAATGGTCCTCATTGTCGGCCCGCGCCAGCCCAAAATCCGTCACCCAAACCGTGCCGTACGTGTCCAGGAGGAGGTTCGACGGCTTGATGTCGCGGTGCTGAATGCCCTGCTTGTGCGCATATTCCAACGCCTGAGCCACCTGCACGCCAATTTGTGCTACACTCTGCCAGTACGTTGTCTTCTTGCCCTTGCTGTATGCGGCAATGCCGGAACCGGGGAGCTGCATCGATGATGACAGCGTGAACGAATCGGACAGCTTGCCGGTGCCGCTGCTCTCCGGCGAGCGGGGTTGCATTGCTTTGCTCTCCGGCGAGCGGGGTTGCATTGCTTTGCTCTCCGGCGAGCGGGGTTGCATTGCTTTGCTCTCCGGCGAGCGGGGTTGCATTGCTTTGCTCTCCGGCGAGCGGGGTTGCGTTAGCGCCCCGAGAACTGGCTCATTCGGGGCGCTAACGCAACCTCGCTCGCCTTCTGGAAACATGCCGGTCAGCAGCGAGCGGGCCACGTCCGCCGCTGACACGTCCTTGCGGGACACCCGCAGCTCGCCCCCCGTTGCCACTGCTGGACTGCTGCCTGTCAGGCGTTTCAATTCGGCGAGCACGTCATCCAATCCCAACCCCTGGATGAACTGCATGACATAGTAGGGCAGGCCATCGTGTTCGCCGACGCCGAAGACCGGCACGATGTTCGTGTGGTGCAGCTTGGCTGCCGCCTTGGCCTCACGCTCGAAACGCCGCCGCTGGCCATCATCGATGAACATTTGCCGCGGCAACACTTTAAGGGCGACATGGCGGCCCAGCGAGACTTGCTCGGCCTCGTAGACGATGCCCATGCCGCCGCGGCCAACCTCGCGGAGGATGCGATAATCGCCCAGTTGTTGCGGCGGTGTCGACTCTGGCAGCGTGGTTGGCCCGGTAGCGTCGCCGGTCAGGGATTCGTCGGTCAGGGCAACGTTTTCCATCAGAGCCATGGCCGGAAACACTTCCTTGATCTCGGCGGCCAGTTCCGGATGGCGGTCGATGTATTCCTTGAGCGACGGCCGTTGCCCCTGGCGATACCGCTCCAGAAACTCCTCGGCCAACGCCAGCACAACAGCAGAACGCGATTCGGATGCGGACATACGGTTCCCCTCCCTATTGATGGGGCTTCACAAGCCAGAAGCGTAAGCGCCAGGCAAGATGACCATTGCTCACGCTTTCGGCTCATTTCGATGGTCACAGGTCCCGAAAACCGGGAATGCGTTCGAGAATGTCCCGTAAGCGTTTGATAGCCCGTAGATAGCGGCTGCCGGCGCCTGCCTTGGATAGCCCCAGTACCTGGGCGATTTCACTGGTACTAAGCTGCTCGAAGTGCTTCAGCGCCAGCACTTCGCGGTCAATCGGGTCCATGCTGTTGAGCGCTTCCTGCACGTAGATGCGTTGTTCCGCCTTGATGGCGGCCTGCGACGGCGTGGTGAGTTTGCCCAAGAGCTGCGCCGCCAGAGAGGCCGAGTCGGCCTCGGGCAGTCCACCACGGTGCAGCGAGACTTCGCGATCCGCATCGCGCAGCTGCGTGCCCAGATGACGGCGATGCACCTCGGCCAGCTTCAACCCGGTCATATGCCGTAGCCACAAAAACAAGGGCAGCTGCGGCGCCCGCGCATATTCCGGCAGCTTTTGGCTGATCTCCAGAAAGGCTTCCTGCACCACATCCGAATCGTCGACCCGTCCCGACAGCCGGCGGTTCAGACGCAGATGGACCATCCGTTTGAGGCGATCCCGATAGCGCGAAAACAACTGACGCAATGCCTCCTCATCGCCCCCAGCGGCGCGTACAACCAGGTCGGAGTCCTCGTCAGGCTCATCGATCATTAGAGCGCTCCTGGAGTATTAAGTGCCAACGCGAGTCGATCGTCTCTATCGAGGGCGATTTTTTTTCGGCATCTGCTGGCACCCTTCGGCGGACGTCAGGAAAAGAAACGGAAAAAAGTGAACCCGCCGAGCCTCATGCAGGGCCTTATTATAGTAAGGGCGACGGATAGCGTTGCAGGGTCCGCTGCCTGCGTGCCTTGCCGGGCTTTGCCGTTAACTCTATCTCTCCTTTTACTACCGTGTGCATACTACCGTGTGCACCCGTCGTTGAGACTGCGAGCTTATGGCTTATGTTGGCCGCCGAATCCGCAAAGTCTGCCTTCTTGTTGTCCACTTCCGAGCGCTAGGCCTCCGCCGCAGACTTGACCACGGCGGTCAACAGCATATCATGCCCTCGGTCGAATCTCTCCGCGTGACGCCCGGCTGGCCGGGACGGCAGCGGGCGTGTCCGATTCCCTTTTCTCGTTCTGTGAGGTGTGATGCCATGGCGCAAGCGACGATGAAGCGACCGGCTCCTCCAGCCATTCGCCAGACCAAACTGCTCATCAACAATCAATGGGTCGATCCGGTCGAAGGCGGCTCCTTTGACACCTACAATCCGGCGACCGGGCAGGTGATCGCCAAGGTGGCGGCAGCCTCGGCCAAAGACGTGGACAAAGCCGTCCAAGCAGCGCGGAAGGCGCTGGAATCCAGTCCGTGGAAGACGATGGATGCCGCCGACCGCGGCCGGCTTCTGTACAAACTCGCCGACCTCGTCGAAAAAGAGGCTGACGAGCTGGCCCGTATGGAATCGCTCAATGCCGGCAAGACCATCAACGATTCCCTCGCCGACATGCAGGGCGTCGTCAACACTCTGCGTTACTACGCGGGCTGGGCCGACAAGATCGAGGGCCGAACCGTGCCGGTGCGCGGCAACTTCCTGTCGTACACGCTGCGGCAGCCGGTCGGCGTCGTCGGTCAAATCATCCCCTGGAATTTCCCGCTCTTGATGCTGGCCTGGAAGTGGGGACCGGCCCTGGCCTGCGGCAACACTGTGGTCCTCAAGCCGGCCGAGCAGACGCCGTTAACTGCCCTGCGCCTGGGCGAATTGGCGATCGAGGCCGGCTTCCCGCCCGGTGTCGTCAACATTCTCAACGGCATGGGCGAAACCACTGGCGCCGCTCTTGTTGCCCATCCTGACGTGGACAAAATCGCCTTCACCGGCCACGTCGATACGGCCAAGATCATCCAGAAGGCGGCAGCGGATACGCTCAAGCGTGTCACGTTCGAGTTGGGCGGCAAATCGCCGAATGTTATCTTCGCCGACGCCGACATGGAACAAGCTGTGGCCGGCGCCTTCCATGCCATCTATTTCCACGGCGGACAGTGCTGCACCGCCGGCAGTCGGCTTTTTGTCGAAGACAAGATCCATCAAGAATTCGTCGAGCGCCTGGCCGAGAGGGCCAAGGAGCGCAAGATCGGCGATCCGCTCGATCCCCAGACTGAACAAGGTCCGCAGGTCTCGAAAGAACAGATGGACAAGATCCTCCACTACTGCGATCTGGGCCAAAAGGAGGGGGCCACGCTTATGACCGGCGGTCATCGCTTCGGCGACAAGGGCTTCTTCGTCGAACCAACCATCTTCGACAATGTCAAAGACGATATGGCCATTGCCAAGGACGAAATCTTTGGACCGGTTGTCAGCGTCTTGCCCTTCAAGAAAGTCGAGGAAGTGATTGATCGGGCCAACCGGACCTATTACGGTTTGGCGGCGGCAGTATGGACGCGCGACATTGACAAGGCTCACCTGTTCGCCCGGGAGGTGAAGGCTGGTACCGTCTGGGTCAACTGCTATCACGTCGTCGATGCGACGACGCCGTTCGGTGGCTTCAAGATGTCCGGCCAGGGCCGCGAAAACGGCGAGGCGGCCCTGGAGCACTACACCGAAATCAAGACGGTCACGATCAAATTGAAGTAAGACCGCGACGAAATCGAACGAGCCGGAAGCGCAAGCGATGGATGTTTTGCCCTCGCTTACGCTTCCGGCTCGCCTCGTTTGAGGGACCCCATGGCGCGAATTCAGCAATTACCGGCACTGGTCGTCAACAAAATCGCTGCCGGCGAGGTCATTGAGCGGCCGGCCAGCGTTGTCAAAGAACTGTTGGAAAACGCTGTCGATGCCGGCAGCCGCCGCATCGATGTCGAGATTGAGCAAGGCGGCGTCGATCTCATTCGCGTGGTCGATGACGGCGGCGGCATCAGTGCCGAGGATCTGCCGCTCGCTTTCGCCAGCCACGCCACAAGCAAGCTGTCCACGGCAGAGGATCTCTTTCACATCGAGACTCTGGGGTTTCGCGGCGAAGCGCTGGCCTCTATCGGCGGCGTCGCCCAGGTGACGCTACAATCACGGCCGCCGGAAGAAACCTGCGGCGCGCAAATCACGTGCAACGGCGGCGAACTGTCGGAAGTACGGCCATGGAACGGCTCGCCGGGCACGCGCATCGAAGTACGACACCTGTTCTACAACACACCCGTTCGCCGCAAGTTCCTGCGCACGCCTGCCACAGAGATGGGCCACATTAGCGAGGCTTTTACTCGTCTTGCCCTGGCCCAGGCCCGCTCGATCTTCGAGGCTGACGTGGCACGCAGCCTTCGCGCGACCGGGCTGCACCTGACCCTGCGGCACAACAACAAGATGATCTACGACCTCCCCGCCTCGATGGGGTTGCTCGATCGCATTGCCGTATTGTTCGGCCTGGACGTGAGCAATCAGCTCTATGCCGTGCAAGCCCATCAGGGGCCGGCAACGTTGACGGGCTATATCGCTGACCCGGCCTGTGAGCGCGGCACGGCCCGTATGCAATATCTGTTCATCAACGGCCGCTGGGTCCGCGATCGCACCCTCGGCCACGCCATCCAGGAAGCGTATCGCGGCCTGCTGATGACCGGCCGCTATGCCGTGGCGTTTCTGTTCCTCGATCTGCCGCCCGATCAGGTCGATGTCAATGTCCATCCCACCAAGGCCGAAGTGCGTTTCCGCGATAGCCAGGCGCTGCACCATCTCGTTTTCTCGACGATCCGCCAGCGCCTGCGATCCGAGAACCTCACGGCACGTTTGCAACTGCCCTCGACGATGAGACCGTCGGAAACACTCGGTACGCCCTCGCCCGTCGCCGCGCCTCTTGATCCGGCGCCGTGGTCGCTCGCTTCGCCGCCGACAAGTGAACATGGCCCCGCACTGCCGTTCCCTTCCCCCCAAGCGCCCAGCCTCCCCGCGCCGGTGACAATGGCTCCAGAGCCAACGCCTCATCTGCCGACCGCTACGCCTCCGCCGACGAAAATCATCCAATTGTACGATGCCTATCTCGTCGTCGAAACCGAAGAAGGAATGCTGGTCATCGATCAGCACGCCCTGCACGAGCGCATCTTATTCGAGCAGATCAAACGCCGCATCCAATCGGGACCGCTGGCAACGCAACCGCTGTTGATCCCGGAGCCGGTCGAACTGACCGCCGAACAAGCAGCGCGGACACTGGAACACCGCGACGCCCTGGCTGAATTGGGGCTGGGCATTGAAGACTTCGGCGGTGGCACCATTCTCTTGACCAGCTACCCCGCTTTGCTCGGCCGCTGTTCGCCCCAAGAAATTCTGCGTGCTGTCGTCGATCATCTCATCTCGCAGGAACGCCCGCCGAGCCGCGAAGTACTGTTCAACGACCTGATGAGCCTGATGGCCTGCCACGCTGCCGTCCGCGCCGGCGACCGTCTGACACCCGAACAAATGGCCGCGCTTGTCGAACAACGCCACTTGGCCGACGATACCCACCATTGTCCCCACGGCCGGCCGACGGCGTTATTATTTAGCCGCCATGATCTCGAACGCCAGTTCCGGCGAGTGTGAAAAGGAAGAGATGTGGAGCAGCCTAGAATGTTGTTTGGAGAACACATCTCATGACAAGCAATCTAAACGATCGAATCCGGCTTCTCATTGACGTTTGGTGCGAGCGGCGGAATTATAAGCCCCTTGCGCTGATCTTACCTGCTTGGATCGGCAATAATGGACTTACGGATGGATGGATAGATCTGCACGATGCATTGAAGCACACCTACGCATCGTGTATAGATTTGCCGCCCGATGAGCGAGATGCTCTGAAGCAGTTCTACGTCGAGATTGAAGCAGCTTTGCGCAACCAATGATATTCGGAGGTTTGCTGGACCAATGATGAAAGATCTCGCCATCGACCCACGGAATCCGGGGTAGCGGATCGCTCTGGCCCTGGAGATCTGTGAATAACTCCGCGGTCAATGCCGGAAATGCCGAATACCGGTGAACACCATCGCCAGGCCATGTTCCTCGCACGCCTGGATAGATTCAGCGTCGCGCACGGAGCCGCCGGGCTGGATGATTGCGGTGACGCCGGCGCGGGCAGCCTCATCGACGTTGTCGCGGAAGGGAAAGAACGCATCGGATGCCAGCACCGCCCTGTTACTGCGTTCGCCGGCTTTGCGCACGGCAATCTGCACCGAATCAACGCGGCTCATCTGCCCGGCGCCGACGCCTACTACCATGCTGCCCTTGCCCAGCACGATGGCGTTGCTCTTGACGTGCTTGCATACCAGCCAGGTGAAACGCAGATCGCGCATTTCCTCCTCGGTGGGTGCGCGTTTGGTCACGACCTTGAGCTGGGCGAAATCATCGCTACCCCAATCACGGTCCTGCACCAGCAGACCACCATCGACACGGCGATAATCTCGGCGCGTGGGAGGTGTTAACCCCCCGGTAGTTTTCAGCAAACGGACGCTCTTTTTCCAGGTCGGGCGAGTCGTCAATACGTGGAAGGCAGCGTCGCTGAAACCGGGGGCGATGATGCACTCGACGAAGCGGTTCGGTTCGCTGATCTGCAGCGCGGTCGCCTCATCGACTTCGCGATTGAAGCCGAGAATGCCGCCGAAGGCGCTCTGGGGATCGCCTTCGTAAGCCTTGCGGAACGCCTCCCCAAGAGTTGTTCCAATGGCGGCGCCGCAGGGATTGTTGTGCTTGACGACCACAGCGGCTGGCTCTGAGAACTCGCGAACGAGATTTAACGCACTATCAAGATCGAGCAAGTTGTTATAAGACAATTCTTTGCCGTGCAGCACTTCGGCGCGAGCAACCGAGGCGGCGGGAGCATCTGGCTCGACATAGAACGCGGCACGCTGGTGCGGGTTCTCGCCATAGCGCAGTGCTTGCCGGCGCTCCAAGCGCAGATCGAGAACAGGGGGGAATGACTCGGCTTCGTGCTCTCCTGAGCGAGAAGCGTCAGCCCCCTGAGTGCTGCGCTCAGCTAAATAAGCACTGATAGCACGTTCGTAGGCAGCGGTGCGAGCAAAAGCGGCGGCAGCGAGACGTTGGCGTGTCGCCAGGCTGAGGGCGCCGTTGTGTTGTCGCATTTCATCGAGTAACACCGTATATTGATCCGGATTTGTGACGATGGCCACATCACGATAGTTCTTGGCCGCCGAGCGCACCATTGCTGGCCCGCCGATGTCGATGTTCTCGACAATTTCCTCGTGCGTCGCTCCCGCACGGACCACCGTTGCCTCGAAGGGATACAGATTGCAAACGACGAGATCAATCGGTTGAATATCGTGTTCTTGCAGTGTCTTGATGTGTTCGGGATTGTCGCGGACGGCGAGGATGCCGCCGTGGATACGCGGATGCAGCGTTTTGACCCGGCCATCAAGCATCTCCGGAAAACCGGTGATTTCCGAAACATCGCGCACAGCCAATCCGGCGCTGGCCAGCGCTTGGCGTGTGCCGCCGGTCGAAATTAACTCGACCCCGAAAGCAGCAAGGCCACGAGCCAGGTCGATCAGTCCTGTCTTGTCACTGACGCTGAGCAAAGCACGGCGGATGATGCGAAGGGTCATGCATTTATTCTCCCATAGATTCTAAGAAATTCCTATCCTCGCTATGGAGTTCCGTCCAGAGCACACGAGGCATAGAAAGCACTGTTGGAAAACCAGGCGAACGCCAGGATGCAAGCAAGGAGACCCCCAGGATTGAATTGGCCGACCAACAACGGCAAGGATGGAGCACCTCAGAGCCGAGTGCTATCGATCCGCAGACATGGCAGATCGACATTCCTGCGGCACCAGGAGGGATGCTGGCGCCGCAGGCAATCGAAGAAGGAACGTCGATTACTTGGCAGGCGGCAGCGTGCTTTGGCCGCCCAGCTGGCCACTGATGCCGTTGCCGGGCACCGGCAACAGAAACGTCCTATTCTTGTCGCCGAGGTTTGTCCAGAACGTGCCGGGGCCGCTGTGATACAGCCGCAGCACCATGTTTGGGTTCAGCTTTTCCGCCATTGTGTAGCGTAAATAAGCGTTATTGTCGTTGCGGAAAAGATCCATCTTCATCTTGTAGATGCTGCTCTGGGCTGTCTCGGTCAGGGTCTTGGCCTGCGCCTCAGCCTGGCCAAGCACCTTGGTGCGCTCGTTGTCCAGCTGGGCAATCTGAGCGCCGTAGCGGGCCTTCAAACCCTCGATCTCCGCTTCGGTCTGGAGCTTGACGTTCTCCGTCTCGCGATCGATGCTGGCCACCAGGCGCTCGGTCTCGGCTTCGACCTCGGCCACACCCTGAGCAATCATGCTCCTGGCCTTGGCCACCTCCGCCTCGGTCTGGGCCGTGACACGCTTGGCCTCGCTGGTCAGCTTGGTTTCGACGGCCAGCTGACGGGCGCGTTTCGGCTCCAGGAAATTCTCCGGGACAACAGTGTTACGGATGAAGGCGGAGTGGATGCCGACCTTTTTCTCCGCGCAGGCTTTGTGCAATTCCTGGAAAAAGTCACTCTGGAATTTCTCGCGGGTGCTGCCTTCGAGAAAGTCCTGAGCGCGGTAGTTAAAGCCGCGCTCCCGGCTGATTCTCTTGGCGTGTTGATCGACAACCTTGAGTTCAATATCCGCCAGGCTATCGTAGACCGTGATCAGGTCGGGCCAATCGGTAGGTTGGACTTCCCATTCGATGGTGCAATCCATGCTGATGAGATTGCCGTCCCGCGCCGGGAAAGTAATGGCCGTGCTGCGTTCGGGATGGACAGCATCGTAGTGATAGGTGGTCTGATAGATGCCAATCTCGCGCGGCAGAACCTCGAACTCCTTGGTGTTGATGTAGTAGAGTCCAGGTTGGAGCACCTCGCGGAGAATGCCTTTGTTGCGCCCCGGGCCGCCGGCCGCGTCTTCGCCGAGCAGGCGGCGCACCACGCCGATGAAGCCCGGCTTGATGAGCGTGGCCGGCACTTCCTCGACCTTGTAGCCGTAGGGATTCAGACGATACGAGCCGGGCGTCAGCACTTGCCGGCGAATGCCCCGCTCATCGTCGGCATCGGCCAAGATGCCACCGTTCTTCGGCGTCTTGCCCCCCTTGGCGGTAACGATGCCGACAAAGCCGGGCTTGATGAAGACATTGGGGTGCAGCTCAACCGTGTAGAGGATCGGCGTTACGTAATGCCAGCCTTCGCCCAGCACTTTCTCCTGAATGCCTTTTTGTCCCTCTTTGGCAAGTACCTGGTCCGGTCCCATCTCATCGCCGTTCTTGGCGGTGATGACCAGCATGTACCCCGGCGGAACATAGTGGAAGAATGTGTGCCAGAGAATGCTTCCCAAGATGACCAACACCAGGGCCAAGCCGAAGAGGGCGCCCAAGAGGAGCAGCCAACGCTTGCGACGAATCGGAACGGTCGAAAAGCCCGCGTCGTCATGAATATAGCGAGTAGTCATGGTAAAAAACCTCATCAGGTTGAATTTTCGTAGGAATAGCCGGAGTTATTTAGGATCGAGCGATTTGGCCACGGCCGGTTCCTTGTTTTTGGGAGCGGACGCCGCCGGCAGGGCCGTGCTCGGCGTCAGGTACACCGAGAACAGCCGGGCGAACTCGCTGTTGTCCGAGGCGAAAATCTCACGCAGGGCGGGGCCAATCCGGGCGATGATCTGATAGTGGGCGAAGTGATCGGGACTGGAAAATCCCTGGATCGCCGTGCGCAGGCCGGCCACCTCCGATTCGTTCTGGGCCGCGATGACCTCGGCTTCGTTTTTGCCTTTGTTGAGAATCGCCTTGGCCCGATCGCGCGCCGCTTGCAGGCGAATCTCGGCAGACTTCAGCTCGACCTTCAACTTGGCCTCTTCGACTTCTTTCATCTGATTGGCCTTGGTTTGCTGCACTTTCAACCGTGTGTTGGCCTGCACGACCTCCTCGTTCTGTTTCTGGAGGGCTTCGGCAGCTTTTAGTTTTTGATCTTGCTTATACTGCTCGATCAGCTCCTGGTTTTTCTCGCGGGCCAGGCGCGCCTGCTCGCGCTGGGAGATCTGCTGCGCCAGTTCCCGTAACTCCTTCGAGAGATCCATGCGACCAATACTGAGCGATTCAATGACCACACCCAGCTCCTCACAGGGAGGCTTTACCTTTTTTGTCAACGCCTGCTGGAGCTTCTCCAGCGGATTGACAGCGACTTGATCGTCGGCATTGGCTTTCTGTGTGATGAAATCGCGCGCGTCGTACTTGCTGCCTTCGAGACGGACGTATCCCTTGATGAGCGGCAGAATCAACTTCTGCAAAATCTCGTTCTCGCTTTTCTCCTTTTCGGTCGCGTCAGCCTGGTGCAGGACGCCATCGCTGCTGAGCGCGACGAACAATATCGGCGCTTTTTCCGGCAGCACGCGGTAGACAACTTTGATGTGTGGATTCAGATGGAAACCGTCCGGCGACGGAAAGTCAATATCAGTGAACAAGACTTCATGTGTGCGTGTATCGATGGGAATGATCCGTTCGACGTAGGGATTGGGATAATACGTCTCCGGTTGCAGCGGTTTTTCCTGAACGCCGCGGTAGCCTTCTTTGACAACGTAGAAGTTGTCACCGACGCCACGTTTCAGCTGGCGGGGATCTTTGCCCCAAAGCAGCGTGCGCACCCCCACCTGTCCGGCCCGGATCGGGACGGCGTCATATTCGGCCACATCATAGGCGTAGGGGTTGATGTAATATTTGCCCGGTCCCTTGATCTCCGGCACGATACCGCGCTCGCCGGGACCGGCCAGGATTTCGCCACGCGCCACACGCTCAGGCGGGATCGGTTTGCCGAATTTCCGCGTCAGCACCAGGAAACGGCCGGGGGGCACGATGGTAGCCGGGCGGATCTGATAATCCCATATCAGCGGATTGAGGAAATAGCGTCCTTCCTTGAACACGTCCTCCATAACGCCTTTATGTTGTTCGTCGGGCGCGATGATCTCATCTTCGCCCAGGTCCTCGCCCCACAGATGAATACGGACGAGGAAATGATCGGACGGCACTTCTACACGCTCGATCTCCCATTGCCAAAATTGCTGCACCAGCAGCAGAGCAAGGAAGACGACGCCGACAATCAGCCAGGTACGCGGTTTGTTCCAGAATGACATAGATTCCTCCTCGTGTTGGGCGGCACGCTGGCAGCGTGCCCTACCTTCCGCTGGGATGACGCATCTGTTCTTTGAGTTCGGTCAGCTGCGCATCGAGTATTTCGGGGGAGAGGACCACCGGTTGCTCGTTGAGCGGCAAGTCGGCCGTATCGTCGAGAACTTGCCCGGCGGCACGGGCATCGCTGGCGGCTTGCCGCACGTCGCCTTCGGCGCGTACCCAGGCGGCGACGGCGCTGAATGGATCGAACTGATGGGCCAGGGCATATTGCTGCTCGACCGTTCGGGCCTCGGCCAGCTGGCTGAGGAGAATGCTGCGGCCAACTTCGTATTGCCGCAATTGCAACTCCAACAGATGCAGACGGCGGCGTGTTTGATCGATGCGAGATTTCTGGCGTTCGAGCTGCTTTTGAAAACCCTGGATAGCCAGGCGTTCCAGGTTCAGCTTGTACAGAGCGGCGCGCGCCTTCAGGTCATCGCCGCTGCGAACCGCGTCGCGGGCCTCGCGCTCCAACGCCGTAATGTTGTCCTCGCTGCGGCGGCTGTTGCGGACGATGTCTGCCTGTGCCGCCTCGGCTTGCTGAAGGACTTCACGGAGCGCTTGAATATTCTTTTCATGCTCACGTACCACACGATTGAGCACTGCGGTCGGTTCATGGCGGCGGTCGCTAAACCATCCCCAGATCCGCTGCAAGAAGCGCCAACTCCGCGCCGGTCCCACGGCCGCCACGATCAGCCCCAGCGGCACCACCACCCACACCAGCGCGCGCAATAAGAACAAGGCCATAACATCCTCCCTTAGCCGATTCGGCTCCTGTGGGATCTCTTCCTGGCTGGGCACGACATGGTAAAACCTCAAGGGACTTCTATTGGATTATTCGTTCCGATCGACTTCGTGTTTCAAAAATGCCTCTCGAATGGCTGAAATTCCGTTCACAATAGCCTGTGTTTGATCGCAATTATCCCTTGCGGTGCCAAGAGTTACATCAAAAAAGTGAGAATAGCGAAAAAAATGAGAAAAAAAGAGCGATTGGCTGCCTACAATAAGGATGACTCTTTTTTGGTCTCGTGGTTGGACACACGTTCAGGAGAACAGGAGACCATGTCTGAACCTTCGTTTCTCGATCTGTTTCGTTCCCGTTGGCAGGAGCTTGCTCGTCAGCTCTGGCCCGAAACACCGCACGAACAGCTGCGATTGGAGTTGACACGTCTCGATGCGGAATTGCGAAGGCAGCAAAGCTGTCTGCTTCTTTTCCGAAAACGGATCGAAAAAATCCATGATCGTCTGAAGCATCGCCAATACTGTCTGGAATTGCTCACTGCCCGAATGCAAAAAGCCCCGGCTGATGGCGACGCAATCGCGGAACGGGAACATCAAGAGCGTTACATCGATCGCCTGGAGGAACGCTTGCGGCAACTCGAGCATGGCTATACCCGCCGGCTGGCGCGCTTGCTGCTACGCAAGCAGAAGCGTGCCGAACTCCGCGAACGGCTTCTTTCCGAGTCGCTGCCGAAGCGGATGGACGAGGAAAGCGACCCCGATTATCCTTTTTGACAGGCCGCGATGTCGGCACGCGAATGCAGATAACGCGGATGCTGCGGCTTTTGGCAGATCTAACTTCTATCTGATCCGCGCTGAGCTGATCCGAGGTATCCGCGTCCTTCGCGTTCGATTTTCGTTGGCTCGCCGGCGCGGCCAATTTGTACCACGCGTTCCCGGCGGCGGACATGCACACCGCCTGGTAGATCCACAGCCGGCAAGTCCTCGAACACCACGCTCGCCAAACGCTCCCAGGCGGCGCGATCCATGCGGCCCAATGGCCAGCTCTCACGCAGCCACACCAGACAAAACATCTCGCGCAGCCGCTGGCGCGGCGCTGTCCGCAGATGGTGCAAGTCAAAAATGAGCCGTTCGCCGGCACGAGGCAGTTCCGCCGCCGAAAGCAACGTCAGCGCCTCGGCTTCCTCGATGCGGTACGTTTCCTCTGCTTGCTCGGCCAGGGATGCCAGTACGCGGACGATGGCGGGATTGTAATGCTCGGCCAGATGCGGCAACAATTCGTGGCGGAGGCGATTGCGTGTGAAACGCAGATCGCGGTTACTGGCATCCTCGCGGTACGGCTGCCCCAGCTCGTGCAGATACGCGAGGATATCCGCGCGTGTGGCCGGCAGGAGGGGACGGATCAGTGTAAGCTCCGGCCCCAGTGAACGGCGGAGGGCGATACCGCGCAGGCCGCGCAAGCCGGTGCCGCGCAGCAGACGATGCAGCACGGTCTCGGCCTGGTCATTGGCCGTGTGGCCGGTGGCGATGTATTTCATCCTGTGCGCCTGGGCCACTTCAGCCAACCAGCGGTAGCGCTCCCGTCGTGCCAGCGCCTCCAGGTTGGCGCCTTCGGCGCGTGCTTGCGTGGCGAGGTCGCGGCGTGTTCGGCACAGCATCAAGTTCGGCCGACCGGCCGCGATAAGTTGGGCGTGCAGCGCCCCAACGAACTCCTCATCGGCGTCGCTGTCACGGCCGCGCAACTGATGGTTCAGATGGGCCAGGACGAGCGGGAAGGGGGTGTGCGAATGGCGTGCGGTATCCAAAGCGCGCAGCAGAGCGACGCTGTCAGCGCCGCCGGAGACAGCGACAACGATACCGTCGGAAGCATCCGCCAAGGAACGCAGGGTTTCCCAGCAGAGCGTCGGAACAAGGGATTGGCCGTCCGTTTTCCGTTTCCAGTTTTCAGTTTTCCGTTTCAAGCAGCAATCAACGGGCATCAATAATCCTTGTTCATTGTATACTGAAAACAGAGTACGGAAAACGGAACACGGAAAACGATGAATTTCCTGCTACGGCCAAGGGTGCGCTGGGGGATTTGCTGGTTCATCTTCCTGGGATCGGCTGGTTTTATGGGCGTCCAGGCCTGGACCGCGTTCAACGAACCCACCGATAAAGCCCAGACTGCCTTCAACCAAGCCGATTGCAGCGACGGCAATCGCGGACATGCCACCATCGATTTCGGCGGCCAATGGCTCATGGGACGCATGATCGTCGAGGGGCAGGGACGACATCTCTATCT
>Ga0209061_1001188_pt1 | contig 46557 bp, 56 predicted proteins | sample Coa_R1_10_FD_187157 | JGI IMG/M metagenome (GOLD analysis project Ga0209061, IMG submission 187157) | Surface soil microbial communities from Centralia Pennsylvania, which are recovering from an underground coalmine fire - Coalmine... | ecosystem: Environmental > Terrestrial > Soil >...
CTGCTCAAATCTTTGTATGGCAGAGCATTGACAATCCAAACGCACTGAGCCCGCCGTTGAGCACGACAATCAACGTACAGTAGACTAGCAAACCAACAACTCACTTTCCCTTTTTTCCTTTTTTTGTAAAACAAAGCCCAACGGCAGTTGAGCTAATCCGAATTTTGACCTAAAAATCACGAACGAACCAAGCTGGTACCTTCCTAGTTCCTCTCTTCCCGCTTAGCCTTGGGGCTTTGCCTGGCCCGACTTTGACTTTTTTGAAACCCATAGCACCCCTGCCGTGGTCACGACATTGGTAAGTATTATGACATATACCACCAAATTGAGGAAGGTGTTGGCAAGCGGCAGCCCCTCGTTGAGTGCCACTATGGAAAGAGTTGCGGGTACGACACCCATCGCACAAATCAGAAATATTAGCTGCCTGTCCTGCGCAAGGTCAGACCCCCTTGTCGAGATGCGGGTGGCAAGGTACCTTATGACAAGCAGTATTGCAAAAAAGGCAGAGGCAATGCCAAGGCTGTAAAGCATCGTATCTGGCTTGATCACAAACGTAAGGCCTAGGAAGACAAAGAAGAAGGTCTCCATCACAAACGACATCTCGCTTTGGAACTTGTGGAACTGCTCGCTCATGTCGGAGATTGAGAACCTCTGGCGGAGCCTTGCAAGGACAGACCTGTCGTTTCCAAGCAGGAGACCAAAGATGAGCACCGCGATTAGGCCGCTGCCCCCAAGGGCCTGCGTTATGACATAGGTTGCAAACAAGAGCCCGAGCGTGAACACGTACATGTACTTGAGCCCGCGGAGGAACCTTAGCACAAAGAGCCACGATATCGACAGCACAAGCCCTATGGTAATCCCCACAAGGAAGCTCTCCGCAATGGACTGGAGCGGCACGGTCCAGCTGGTTGTCCCGTGCTTGTACAGGTCAAGGAACGCGACAAAGAACACGATTGAAAGTATCGAGTTTACAAGCGACTCTAGCGTAAGAAACGTGACCGTCTTTTCCCGGAGGCTGAGGCTGCGGGTCAGGGGCACCACTACTGCCGCGGTGGTCTCGCCGCCAATCATCGAGCCAAACATCAGGGACTGGACAAGGTCCCACTTTAGGACGAGGTACCCAAGCATCCCGATTGTAAATATGCTTACAACGACGTAAATTGTGACCTGCAAAAGCGTCCTTGGGCTGCCCGTGATGACCTCCCTTATCCTCATGTCCATGCCGCTGTAAAAGAGCACCATTATCAGCGTAAACGACGAGAAAATGCCAAGCACCGGTATGAGGGGCTCCCTTGGAAAGACATGGAAGACCGGCCCGAGCAGGATTCCTACAAATATCAAAAAGAGGAAATAGGAAATGCCCGTACGCTTGAAGAATATCTCGCCGCCAAACCCCAGGAAGATGATTCCCGCCACCACGGAAAAAACCACAAGCTCGTTAATCATTGGTTATTTTTTTTACAAAAAACTCGATAAATGTATCGTTGTAGCAGGTACAGCTGATTTTTCCTAAACCCAGCTTGCAAAATTTTAAAAATCATGGAGCTTATTTGGAATAAAATGGCTGGAAAAAGGGCAGGAAGGTCGGTACTTGGAAAGATGCACCGCCATTTCCTGAGCATAGCGCCGCAGTACCGGGATCTTAGGACCACGGACCTTGGGCCCATACTGTATATCACAAAACAGCTTGAGGGACTCGGGAAGGTGCGGGCTGCCGACATTGGGTGCGGCTCGGGAAGGTACGGACTGAAGTTCATCGAGCACCTTGGGGAAAAGTGCCACCTCTTCTGCGTTGACGCAAACAGGGAGATGCTAAGGCACCTCAGGGACGACTTTATAGAGTCCTGCATCACAAACTTTACCGCAATCCATGCCGACTCGCACAGGATACCGCTGCAGACCGACTCGCTTGACTGCATCATATCGTTCAACGCAATACACCACTTTTCCCTTGCCGATTTCATGCGCGAGGCCTCAAGGGTGCTCAAGCCAAACGGCAAGCTCTTCCTGTACACGCGGCTTAAGGACCAGAACGAAAGGACCATCTGGGGAAGGCACTTTCCGTGCTTTAGCGAGAAGGAAAAGAGGCTATACCAGCTTGACGAGCTAAAGTCAGCCTTTGCAAGCGACCCGAACCTGAACATAAACACGGTCAAGTTCTTTGAGCACCACAGGGTCTACCCCCTTGAGAGGCTGATGGAGCAGGCAAGGAAGCACCACTACTCGACCTTCCAGTTCTACAAAAAGCACGAGTTCCGGGACGCGCTCCACAGGTTCGTGCAGAACCTCCTTGCCCACTACAGCGATCTTGACAGGATATCGTGGAAGGACCAGAACACGCTGCTTGTGGCTGAAAACATCCAGAACTGACCGGGTGTCATCACAAGGCACAAAAACAAGGAACGATTACACCATCTGATGGGGTTCAACAGGCACAACACATGGCTGTCCTTGGCCCTTGCCGCGGTTATGATTCTGGCAATTGTCCCGCATCACATACATGCACAGGCAGACGGCAACCTTTCAGGGAGCGCATCCCCTGACACGGCCCAGGGTACAGCGCAGGACTATCTTGAGGTGGTCTCAAACTCGGAGGGGCACATGCAGACGCTGCACATTCCGGCAGACAAGATGCTGTTCAAGGTGACGCCGCACTATGACAGCCAAGGAAACCAGGCTGGGCTCTCGCTCTCGCTTAGGCCCGATCTGGGATCATTTTACCAGCAGGTGGGCCTTTACAACAGGACAAATGACACCGTCTTTATCTACCCAAGCTTCACCCAGGCGGCATACGGCCCGCACGGCTTTTACGACTATTACAACAAGAAATGCGACTCGTCCTGCCTTACCGTTCCGATACCGGACAGGGTGGCAGGCTACCAGTCTTCAAGCATTGTGGGGGCATGGATACTGAAGCTGCTGGGCTATCCGTATTTGATGGACCAGGACGTCGACAAGAACCCCGACATACTCAAGCAATACAAGCATGTTATCGTACTGCACAGCGAGTACGTAACTCAGGCAGAGTTTGACGCAATCACGAGCCATCCAAACGTCGTCTTTCTGTATCCAAACGCGCTCTATGCGCTGGTAACGGCAGACTATGAAACAAACACGATAACGCTTGTGAGGGGGCACGGCTATCCCGACCCTTCAATCAGGAACGGGTTTGGCTGGAACGATGACAACTCTAGGTACGAGTACGATGTCACATGCAGCGACTGGGCCTTTTACCACCGGGACAACTATACCATGCTAAACTGCTATCCGGAATACGCCATGCTTACAAACTCCGTAATGCTTGGCCTCCTGCAAAAGGACGACCCGGCATCCCTCAAGGACGACATCTCAAACTGGCTGATGTACCCGGACGACCGCGCAGGAGCAAAAAAACTGCTGGATGATTTTAACGCAGAAGGAAGCGGCTTCATACCGCCATGGGTTGAAAAGCCGGCACTCTGGGTCTCAAACGGCGAGATCTCAAAGCGGGACTTTGGCGACATGATCCAATACCTATCGCAGATTCGCGCGATAAGGTAAAAAGGCAAAACCTCGAAAATTAAAAAAAATCATAGCCAAAAATCCTGCAATGCACGACTGTCGGATAAATTAAAATGCATTGGAGGAGATCTCCCGCTTGCCATATGCAATCTGAACCCGCGCAGTAAGACCGAGCGCCAATGTGTTGCAGCCATGGCCGTGCCATGATGCGCCTCTTGAAGCAAGGCCAGCAGAATCAAAAAAAGTGCCCGACCTTTACACCTGAAATGGTTCCAGAAACTGATTTTCCAAAAATGTTATGGCAGGTGGCTTCTGGGGCGGCAGGCAGATAATTTGCGCCATACGGGCGACACGCAACAAGATCGATGCGAATTAGAAAATCTGCAAAACGCTTAAATAGAAAGTGGAGTGCACGTGAAAACAGCAAATGAAAACTACTCTCATTGCTATTTCAATTATCGCAGTGCTCGGCGTGGCTCTCGTTTCGCAGATCCACTTTGCCCATGCACAGCTCTCCCAGACCACATCTGCCAAGCAGTACCTCAACCTGAGGGCAGAAGTCTGGAACGAGTTCTTCAGGATGACGACTGCCGCATTCACGGTAGGCGCCATTGTATCAGGAACCATGATCTGGCTTGTCTGGAGGTTCAGAGAGTCAAATCCAAAGAACAAGAGTCCTACCAAGTGGGAGCACCTAGAGGATCCAACCGCAGGAAGCTACGAAGAGGAGGGTCACTAGATGGGTCACGATACGGCTGAATGGGTATTTGTCGCAATAGTTATCGCGGTATTGTGCTACGTAGGTGTAGACTCGTGGATGATCCAGAAGGAGGTAGAGGATGTGCCAGCAGATGCAGAGATAATCAAGGTAACAGGCCAGCAGTGGTACTGGTCGTTTGAGCACCCGAACGGAACAAAGGAGGTAAACACGCTCCACCTGAAGGTCAACCACGCTTACAAGTTTGAGATTTATTCAAGGGACGTAATGCACTCGTTTAACATTCCAGACTGGGTAGTCTTTGAGGATGCAGTCCCAGGGCACACAAACCATGCCTGGTTTGCACCAAACGAGGTTGGAACATATCCAATCCAGTGCAGGGAGTATTGCGGACTGTTGCACTATAACATGAGAGGATCGCTAGTAGTGGAGCCTAATACCTAGACATGACAATAACCATAAACATTTTATTTGCATCGGAAATATCTGAAAGTATCGAGGGAGTAACATGGTACTAGAACTACAAAAGCCACGACCAGTCTGGCAGATAATGTTTTCAACACACCACACCGATGTAGGCTACCTCTATCTGGTATTTGGCATAACATTCCTCTTCATGGGGGGAGTTCTTGCCATGATTATCAGGACACACCTGTTCTTCCCAGGACAGAACGTACTCGTTTCAGATTCTGCAACATTTAACAGAATTTTCACAGTTCACGGTCTTACGATGTTGTTCCTGTTTGCACTGCCAGTGGCAAACGGCATTGGAAACATCCTCGTGCCAATCATGGTGCGATACAAAGACATGGCATATCCAAAGCTAAACGCAATCGCGTTCTGGATGAACCCGGTAGGTGCGGCACTGCTATGGCTTGGATTTGCAGACACTACATGGGTGTCATATGCGCCATATTCTATCATCAGGGCTCCAGGGCCGGCGGCAGACATGTTCATTTTCGGAATGAAGATACTAGGCATATCGTCAATCCTGTCATCAATTAACTTCGTCGTTACAGTTCTCAAGTGCAAGCACCCGGATCTTCCACTTAGGCGGGTTCCGCTGTTTGCGTGGTCAATGCTTACCGTCTCGCTCATGACAATAGTTGCAATGCCAACCTATGCCGCAGCACTGATAATGATGCTGACTGACAGGCTTGGACTGTCCGGATTCTTCAACCCATTCGCAGGGGGAGACCCGATTGCATACCTGCATCTCTTCTGGTTTACATTCCACCCCGAAGTGTACATCTTCCTGTTGCCTGCAATCGGAATGATGTATGAGATTATCCCAAGGTTCTCAAGGAAGCCGCTCTACAGCCAGGCTTCAGGTGTATTTGCATTTGTCATGCTTGGTATCATCGGATTTGCATCGTGGGGACACCACATGTACTCTACCGGAATGGACTTTACCACCAAGGTCGTATTCATGATTGGTACTCTGGCGGCAGTTCCAGCATCTGGAATGCACGTGTTCAACTTCCTTGCAACAATGTGGGGAGGAAGGATCAGGTTTGCCGCACCAATGAAGTTTGCAGTAGGAGGCATCGCACTGTTCTTCTCAGCAGGAGCAGGAGGTGTGCTCAACTCTGCAATGCCGCTTGACTTTATCTCACACGGAACCTACTGGGTCGTAGGACACATGCACCTATTCCTGATAGGCACAATCGGATTTGGATTTGTCGCAATGATATACTACATGTTCCCATACGTGACGGGAAGGATGTACAACGAAAAGTGGGCCAGTGCACACTTTGTACTCATGTTCTGGGGAACCGTGCAGACATTCTTTACACAGCACCTGCTTGGACTCGAAGGAATGCCAAGAAGGGTTTACGATTACCCGACAGACTTTACCTCATGGACTCAGCTAAACCAGATATCCACGGTAGGGGCATGGCTGATTGGCGCAAGCTTTGTGATATTCCTAGCCTCGCTGATTTACTACTCTGCAAAGGGCAAGCCGGCAAACATGGACGACCCGTGGGGAATCGGCGGCAAGTACTACTATCCGGTATCGGCAAAGAACCCGCACGGCGGACACTCGGGATACTGACATGAGCCATTCCGAGCATGACGAGACCATCTATAGGACTACCCCAAGAAGGGTAGGCAAGATGCTTGCAATCATCATCGGAATACAGGTGATTGGCGGTGCCATATTCTTCACCCATTATGATTATTGGAACTCTTACCTCCCAGAGGCAGGAAAGCTCCAGGAACAGCAGATGGAGCAGGCTGCGGTACCAAGCACATCGGGAGCGGGACCGTCTTCAACCCAGGGAACCTTTACAGGAAAGGAGATCCATGTAAACCTCAAGTTTATAGAATCACCCGACTTCAAGAGTTACGGATTTAATGCGCCCAAGGGTTCACCGGGCGCTGATCCGGAGATTGATGTCAACGTAGGCGACAAGATCGACTTTTCCGTTACAAACGGCGGCAAGTCATTCCACGCATTTGCAGTTACCGCATCAACAAGCGGCCCAGGCCCGGCAATTGACGGCACGACCATCGGTACTGCCGACAACCCGATGAAACCAGGAGACCACGGCGCGGTATCATTTGTACCGGCATCGGCAGGAACATACTATTACATCTGCGCAGTCCCAGGACACCGAGAGCTTGGAATGGAAGGCAAGATCGTAGTCGGAGGAGGCGCTGCAGGAGGTCTTGCTGCAGGAACTGGCGGCACAGCACCGGCAAACGGCAACAAGGTATCATACTCACTAGCATTTGAGATTAGTCCAGACTTTTCAAAATACGGCTTTAACGGAACAGGAGGGGCAGGAACAAACCCAGACATTACCGTCCACTCTGGTGATACCGTTACAATCCACCTGAGCAACCCAAGCAAGTCGTTCCACGCATTCGGTATAGTGACCGATCCTGAGAACCCAAGCTCCGTAGTATGGAATGCGGCATTCAAGTCGCCTGACAGCCCGATGAAGCCAGGCGAGACTGGAGACATGACGTTTGTCGCAGGAACTCCGGGACTGTACCATTACATCTGTACCGTTCCAGGACACGCTGCACTCGGAATGGACGGACACTTTATCGTCGAAAAGTAAATGTTCTTCAAGTATCTTGCACTTGCGTCCCTTGTAATCCTCTACATCCTAATGTTCATTGGGGGTTACCTCGAGTCAAGCGGCCAGGGGCTTGCATGCCCGCAGTGGCCTCTGTGCCCTAGCGGCTTTGTCCCGTCAGGCCCGTATGTCACCGAATGGGTCCACAGGTTTATCGCCGCAACAACCGGCGTGATGATAATTGCCACGGCTGTGGGAGCCTGGAGGGTAGCGGGCTCGCACAAGAGGCTGAGGATAACCGGGACGCTTGCCGGAATCTTTGCAGTGTCGCAGATAGGGCTTGGCGCAATCGTGATTAACACCCAGCTCAAGGCGATAATCGTGGCAATCCACAACGGAATTGGAATCCTGCTCTTTGCAATGACGCTCCTTACGGCAATCTACGCATTCAAGCTGCAGCACGGGCAGACAATCAAGACAAACGCCTAGGCAAAGAAGGCCGTTCTCATGGCCGGCAAACGGGCCTTTCTGTGGTGGAAATTCAATATTGCAAATGGCGGGAACAAACCTAGGACGAGCTGACGGGGCGGCGCTTGGCCCTCCTCCTTGTTATCATTATCCAACCGATAATGACAAAGCATGACATGCCGCCTGCCGATATGATATACTGGAAGATGGGCCCGAAGATGTTGAGCACGCTTATGTTAAAGTCAAACGTCAGGGGCTTGCCCCCAGGGCCGACATCATAAAGGTCGACATACATGACGTGGTTGCCCGACTCGTGGAAGATGTATGTTGTAGACCACTCGCCCCCCTTGATATCCTGGACCGGGATGGTGTCAACAAGCTCGTCGTTGTAGTATATTCTTACGCCCATGCGGAAGTGGCTGACCTCGGAGACCTTGGTGTCAAACGAGTTTAGCAGGTTGGATGCAGACTGGTAGTTGAGCACCCTGAACGAGAGCTTGAAGGGCTGGTTTGCAGCCGGGATCTCGGGGTCTGTCGCAACCTGGATCTCGTAGTTTCCTATCGCCTCGTCGCCGGAATTTAGGTTCTGGTGTGCGCTGGCATAGTGTATCATTGGCGCGATGACAAGCAGCACGGCAAGGCCTGTCAGGACAAAGCGCAAGTTGGCCATCCACTCTTATCGGTCAATGTTTAATATATTACGTTCTGGAGTCTCCCAAAACCCTCCAGAGGTCTTTCGATCATTGACAAACAACAAAAGCTTTAAATCAAGTTTGGAAAGAATGCCCAATGATGACCACCGTAAGCAAGTCAATCGATATCAAAGAAAAGACCTTGAATGTTTTTACATACTTTGCAAGACCGGAACACATCTCCGACCAGTTCGAAGAGAGGGTTGGAATGACGGTTGTCCCAATGGATGTAAAGGCAGGAATGGGCGTCGGAACAACCTTCAGGGTGATCGGCGACTTTGATGGCAAGAGGCTAGAGTGGGACTGTGAGACGACAGAATTCATACCAGAGCAAAAGATTGCGGCTAAAATGATCAAGGGACCATTCAAGTCTTGGGATATTGCAGTGGAGTTCAAGGAACTTGGCGAGAAGAGCACCAAAGTTACCATGACAGTAAACTACGAGATGCCATTTGGCCCGCTAGGCGGAATTCTCAACAAGGTCAAGTTTGCAAAGACTGCCGAGAAGGGAATGGAGACCGCACTTTACAGGGTAAGAGGACTGCTTGAAGGCAACGGCTCAATCCCGGTATACATCACACTTGATGCGTACAGGAAGCTCCTGGAAGAGAAGGAAAAGATGAACAACGTTCCAGTCTCAACGGTATTGACGAAGATACTCGAGAAATACTCCGAGATCGAGACCGTCAAAAACTAAACTATTTTTCCAAACCCACACATTTCAGCGATCCATGCTGGGTTACAATTTAAAGGTTCTATCAACTTGAAGGATTGTTCCTAGCAAGAAGACTCGGTGCAATCTGCTCTGCGTCTTTGAACTGCTTCACTGCTTCACCTTGCACTGCGTCGGGCTCGAACCGTGCTGACATGACGCCAAGCATTTCCAAGCCTCTAGCCAGTATGTTCATACTGGCGTTGATATCCCTGTCTACTATGTGACGACAGGAAATACACCACATCTTTCGGCGCTCTTCAGGAATCAATCTCTTCCCACATTTCGCGCACCTTGCGGATGTACCATGAGGTTGCACAAATTTCACTCCAAAACCGTTTGCTTCTATGGATTTGTAATCTATCATACTTTGCAGCTTGAACCTTGCCCAAGAGTTTAGCCTGAACCTTAATTTCGGTCCTTGTCCGTTGCCTCTCCTGTATTTTTTCTGGATTCCAGAAAGTTTCTCCATTATGATCTGTCTGCCACTCGAGGTAATCTTTTTTGACCTTTGATGGAGGTATGTATCCTGCCTGTTTTTCTGTTTTTGTCCGTATTTTCTCTTCAGTTTACCCTGTATTCTGGAATCGTTCCGATTGAAGTGGGAGAGCACCTCTCTATATTTCATCTTGGTGTAAACGATGTGCGACATATCAACAACTGTGGTATTTCCATGTTCGTCGAAACATGTTGCATTCTCTAGGTTCATGTCTATTCCAAGGTATCCGCAAGGATCCTTCCTTAAAATGCCTCTTGAATATGGTATGCACAGCTTATTCTCATTCAATGTAATGGAGCCAAGCTTGAGACCAGGCCTGGATAGAACTTCACAGACATGGTGGTTTAGAGGTATGTAGACGAATTGTCTTGGACTGACTGGCAGCCTGAGGCGGCTATGCGTTATCCGGTAGCGTTGGTTGTCAACAACCAGCATTTTCTTCCTCATGAACGGCTTTTTTGTATCCGGGTTTTTCCTTTTGGCTTTGCGGTACCTTTTAAGTATCTCTGAAGCCTTGAAAACCGCTGTAATGACATATGCAGAATAAATTTCCTTGCTGAACCTGTGATAGATTAAGCTTTGAAGCATGAATTTTGATGTAACGTTATGCTCAAGGCCGAGCCTGATTGACTCGTTTACTATCATCCTGAAACTCTCCATCACATGAATTATCTCAGTGCAGTGGTGGGGCTGGGATATACATTTTACTGAAATCACACGTGATAATGTATTTACTCTGGATCCTCTTAAGAGGCTGGTAATAATAAAAATCATTAAATATATTAGCAAGCTCAGGGCCTACGGAATCTGAAAAGAATTTTAAAAAAATAACTCTGACATCGGGACAAAAATGATGTATAAAATTTATTAGATTTCAGGGGACATTGTTTGCCTTAATATTTTAACAGTAGAAACCGATATTAGGTCACCATATTAAACGAAAACCTGCGGGTCTATGGCTCAGCCAGGTAGAGCGAGGGACTCTTATGAATTTCCGGAGACATCCCTATGCCGTGGGTTCAAATCCCACTAGACCCGCCTACCATAACGTCCGAGACCTAACTTCTGACATTACTTTTCAACTGCATCAGAACCGACAGCCTCCATGCGTGTCTAAAATTGAGTCGCTCTTACATCTAAATAATAGCAAACTATTGCTTTTTGGCCCAAACTTTCCTTTAACTCCTTGATCAAAACACCGAGTTTTTGCTCAACAGTTTTTTCAAATCGGCTTTTATCTATGAAGACTTCGTACGTTAACGTCAGATCTAGGTAGACCTTGCCACCTTTGTCTTTCCACTCACCTCGCGACGGCGGCATGACTCTCGTGTAGCCTCCGTATTCTTTCACGAACTTTTTCTCAAGCTCCACAAAATATGAAACAGGGATGATCTTTCCATCGTTAAATCTAGTCGGCAACTTGATGTGCAAAAGTACCTGGGGAACAAAACTCAAGTCAATCTAGTTTCTGATAGGGGACCTTGCTCCTATTAAGCAGATGACACTGCCCAGAGGTGACGACGTATTCATTTTCAGCAGCATGGTCAAACGGAATTCCCGCCTCAAACAAAACCTTCCATGCCATTTCCTCGAATCTGGATTCGATTCTTACTCTTCTATATGGAGGTTCTTTTCGGGCATTGGTCCTCATGCCATCTATGTCATCGCAGTTAATTATATACTTTGAGTGGATCTTGATACCAGAACTTTCTGCAATTCTGTAACAATTCATTCGATATTTCTATTCACAAAAAAGGAAGGGGTTCTGCATCCACTCCTGTAGCCTCTGCCGCCTTTTCAGCCGTATCTGAACTTACAATCCATTGCAATTCCACTAGACCCGCTTGATTATAAATTTCTCAAACCTTGCAGTAGATTAGATTAACCTTTGTTGTCCCTGCCATAAAGATTCTCGTGGTCATCCAATTAGATGGATTGTCTTTTTTGATCGTCTACATAATAGATTAAACTGTGGGACTTGGTAGATGTTTTCCAAAACAATTTTGAAATCTGCCATGCTTGAGTTCTCCCAGCAATCGTGGGTCGTCAGCAGTCTTTAATTCCTCTATGAACATCCTGTAATTCTTGATTAGTGGTTGGTTACCTTTGAATTTCTTGAGCTTCTTATCTATTGTGTCATCAACAGGTTGAACAAACCACAAGAACTAATCTTGTAGTATATCATCAATATGTTTTATGTATTCCTCTGGTGTGTACTTCTTACCCGTTACTCTACTAGATTCAATCTTCTTGATCTTCTCTTCGATCTCAGAAGAGAGTTTAGGCATTTCTTTTGGTTTCTTTGTAGAAGACTGTATGTATTAACTAGGTACTAACTTCTTATTATTGGTATTTGTGTTATAAATATTGAATTTAGTAGATTCCTACGATGCTACCCTGAACGGAATCTTGAATGAACTCTATGGGTGCGAATCCTCGCTAGATCCGACTTGTCTTGAATAGACATTTGTTCCTTGCCGTTAGATGTGCGCTGCAACGATGAAAACGAAAAACACTGGCTGCCTTTGTCTGCCACAGGGATTTAAATCCAAAAACAAGATAGGGTCCCTAAAATCCTACTGCTACAACCTTTAGCGGGGACACGATGTGCTAGTTCCCGTTTTTCTTCTTGGACTGGTCGTGTGAAGTGTTGTGCAGATAGTGCTGTATTTGCTGCTCCAAGCTTTGCGGAAGCTGCTGCAATGTCTGGTCCATTTGTTCCTGTATCACTTCTTTTTGTTTCTGTCGTTCCTGCTGCTTTTCCTGTTCATCATGCTGGTTAGTTCCAGTCTGCGCTGCAGCCCAAGGGAAAACATTCCCGATATTGACCAGTATGACAAGCAGTAGTATTGACGAGATTGCCTTTGCTTCTAGTCCCAAACTCCCTTTACTTCGTTGATTTTGTTATAAAACGAACTGACAAATCCCACGTTATGGGATTCAGGGCCTTTCCAGATTACCGTTTGTAGAATGTGCCTGTCTTGTCATCCGAGTCTCCGGGACCTGTCAGGGGGCACCACGCCCCAAGTCAGGGCCTGCCGTTTAGGGATAGCTTGGCATTTAGCTGCGTCTGCGCGATTCTACCAGTTGCAACGGACTGGGTTTCAAAGGATATCAGGGGAAGTTTTATGATAAAGGTGGTACCGGTGCCGACTTTGGTCTTTACCTCGAGCGAGCCGCCGTGCTGCTCGATTATGTTCTTGCAAGATGCCAATCCGAGGCCTGTCCCTTCCTGCTTTGTCGTGAAAAGCGGATCAAAAATGTTTGGGAGGACATTTTCGGCAATCCCAGGCCCGTTGTCCTCAATTTCTATTTGGAGAAACCTGCCCTCTGTAGAAGTCCTGACGGTTATCATTCCGGGGTTTTCCCTTATGGCCTGTTTTGCATTGACCAGAAGGTTTTCAAAGACCACTTCCATCGAGTTGGGATCGCATACCATCCTGACATCTTCTGTTGGCAGACTGACCTTGATGGTCTCGGGAATGAATGATTTCTCCACTGCCGATTGGAGTATCTCGTTAAGTGAGACGGGCTTGAGTTGGAGGGCTTTTACCTTGACGAAATCCATTACACTCTCAATCTGGTGTGACATCCTGAAGACGGCACGGTCTATCCTTTCAAAGGAGGCTCCAAGTTCAGGCTTGACATCGTACTTGTGCTTTATGATGTGCAACGAATTCAGTATTATGTTCAGGGGGTTTCTAAGATCATGGGCAAGCCTTGCAGCCAGCTCCCCTATCGCAATTATCCTCTCCGTCTTGAGCAACTGCTGCTGCTGGTCCTTGAGTTTTTTTGCCATTGTTTCTACCTCGCTTTCCAGGATTTTTAGTTCTGTGTACCCCCTGGGCTTTGATTTTATGTCAAAATCCCCCTCTGCAATCCTCTTGGCATTGCCGTGAATAGATTCGATGGGGTTTATCACATTCCGCCTCAGGGCAGAGTAGGTCAGGAACATCATGCCGCCAAAAATTGCGGCACCTATAGAAGAGATAAGGAAGATCATCTTGTCGGTGTTGTCAATGTAGACATTTATGAGATCCATGGAAAGGTATACCTCTGCCACACCTACAACATCGTTGGAACTGGATTTTATTGGGACATAAATCTTGAACAATTCTCCGTATTGCTTCTCCGAGGCGTCCTCAGGACCATCAAGATAGGAAATGGTTGAAACGGACTGGCCCGCAAGCGCGCTGTTCAATTGTTTGTCATTTAGGTAGGTTGACCCGATGAGTTCTGGCTTGTCAGAGTATACAATCTCGTGGTTCGTGCCCCATACCTTGAGGCGCACTATCTCAGGGCCGTCTATCTCGTTTGCAAATTCCGTAAACCTGTCTTTTGACTTGCTTAGGTTGTTTGGATTGAAATCCCCGACCGATAAATTATGGAATGCCGCCTGCTTGATTGTGCTGGTGAGGAGAAAATTTGTCCTTTGAAGCGTTGTTTCCTTGTAGTACTCTGAAACTGCAAAAGCCAAAAAAATCGTCACCACTAGGACAGCGGCAAAGCCTAATGCTAACCAGAGGGCTACCCCATGCTTAATTCTCATTACCGATTTCCACCGTGGATCGACATGAATTTGACTACTGTAGGAGAGATAATTCGCAGCTTGTCTGAAACGAGCTTGAATAGGTACAAAAGCACGCACGGTATTGAATAGATGGTGACTGAAAACACTCCACCGCTGGAATAATGCACAGTATTTCTATCCTGACCTGAATCCCATAACGTGGGATTTGTCAATTCGTTTTATAACAAAATCAACGAAGTAAAGGGAGTTTGGGACTAGAAGCAAAGGCAATCTCGTCAATACTACTGCTTGTCATACTGGTCAATATCGGGAATGTTTTCCCAGGGGCTGCAGCGCAGACTGGAAATCAGGATCAGCAGAAATTAGAGGATCCAAATCAGCAATCGGTTGACCAATCCCAGGCGAGCCAGCAGCAGGCACAACAACAGGCACAGGGAGACTTGCAGGATCCAAACCAGGTATCGGCAACCTCGTCCTCCCAACAATCTAATCCCTCCGGGCAGGAAATGAACAAGCAGCAAAAACTGCAAATGGAAAAGCAGCAAGTTCAACAACAACTTAATCAGTTACAGAATCAATTCCCTCAGAATTTTGCTAATCAACTACAACAGAATGTACAGCAACAGGCTCAGCAGCAGGCTCAGCAGCAGGCCCAGCAGCAATCACAGCAACAGGCTCAGCAGCAGGCCCAGCAGCAATCACAGCAACAGGCTCAGCAACAGGCACAACAACAATCACAGCAGCAGGCCCAGCAGCAATCACAGCAGCAGGCCCAACAGCAGGCACAACAACAATCACAGCAGCAGGCCCAGCAGCAATCCCAGCAGCAGGCCCAACAGCAGGCACAACAACAATCACAGCAGCAGGCACAACAGCAGGCACAACAACAATCACAGCAGCAGGCCCAGCAGCAGGCCCAACAGCAGGCCCAACAGCAGGCACAACAGCAGGCACAACAACAATCACAGCAGCAGGCACAACAGCAGGCACAACAACAATCACAGCAGCAGGCCCAGCAACAGGCACAACAACAAGCCCAGCAGCAGGCCCAGCAAGTTCAACAAGCAGCCCAACAGGCCGTACAAAATGCCGCGTCGAACGCAAACCTAGGTGTCGGCAATCCTAACAATAACGGAAATGGCAAGAAATGATTTTTTACATTTCCTTAAATTTTTTCTAAGGTGTTCTTGATAATGAAGGCCAGAATAGTGCTGCTTGCAGAAATCGTGGTATTGTCGTTCCTAATCGCAGATTTTTCAAGTTACTCCGCATCAGCACTGATGTCCTCGTCGCTTCCTGCCAACTGCTACATTGCGCCGCAGCCCCAGGTCAACTGGGAGCAGTGCCCGTTTGCAGGAAAGGCCCTCTCAGACGTCAAGCTGGACGGCTCGAACCTGTCGCACATAAACCTCTCGGGAGCCCACTTTACAGGGGTAAGCCTAAAGGGGGTGAACCTTTCGGGGGCGGACCTGACAAACGCCCATCTTGAAAACGTCGATCTTACCGACGCCAAGCTATACGGCGCCAACCTGGAAGGCGCGGTACTATCTAACGTGAAGATGTCAAAGACAGTCCTGTCCGGGGCGATACTTAGCAACCTGAACCTGTCAAACCTCAGCATGAACTATGCCGACCTCTCCTCCGCAATGCTTGACAACTGCAATCTGGAGGGGACAGACCTTTCGGGTGCAACCCTGAGTTATACCGTACTTACGGGCTCTAACATGGAAGGCTCGAAGCTCTTCAACACGAATTTCTTTTACGCAAACGCAGGAAACGTGGACATCTCGCACGCCAAGATAGGCGGGACAAGTTTCTTTGGAGCCAACCTGACAGACTCCAACCTCTCGCACGACGACCTTACTGCCGACAACCTGTCATTTTCCACGCTTGTTGGCACGGACTTTTCCTATTCGAACCTGGTGGATGCAAACTTTGACTATTCGCACCTTTCCGGGACAAAATTTGAAAGCGGCGACCTCAGCAACGCGCTCATGACAAACTCCCAGGTCTTTAATGTAGATTTTAGGAACGCAAATCTACTAGACACGAACCTTTCAGGTTCCACGATCACGCAGGGAGTCTGGACCTGCATCAACAACGAGGCCTGCCGAAGTTGAAGGCCTAGGACTGCCTCCGTAAAGGAGATGCAAAATGGCCTCGCGATGCCATTCTGTATGTCGCACAAGCACAAACAACGTCTTATAAGAAAAACAGCTCCCAAGGTGTCAGAGAGCTGACAAAATTGAAAGACAAAGAACGATTCTACAGGACGATCCTTGGCCTCCTGGACGACGAGCAGGCAATGAGGATTGTCCGAAGCACTTCAAAAAACGCAAAATCGATGCTTGAGATAATGCAGGAAACAAACATAGCTCGCACAACCATCCACAGGAAGATCAACTCCCTTGTAAAGGACGGCATCCTTCTGGTGGAGAACTTTGCCATATCAAAGGACGGCAAGAAAACCAGGCTGTTTCGCGGCAGGGTTTCCAACATCCAGATAAAGTATGAAAGGAACGACATGTTCATAATAGTTGAGGAAAACCCGTCCAGCACCTCAAAGATACTGCTCCATTCGCAAAAAAAGGCAGCAGAGGACATGGATATTTCAGGAGGGCTTGATATGCAGTCGAATTCCGACTCAAACACCGTGGCCGTCACGCCTGCATGAAAGCCAGCACTATGGATAACCTGAGATAATGCCTAACCTGTCTCGACCAGCATCTCTTGCTTGCTGTCCTGGGACCACAACTCGCTTACTATTGCCATAACCTTGTCCATATTGAACGGCTTGAAGATGATTGCCGAGGCCTCGAGGTCCTGAAGCCTTTCGTGGGTGCTTGAGGTTATGTCGGCCGTAACCATGACCACCTTTGCATTCCTGTCGGCCTTTTTTATCTCCCCTAGCCCGTAAAACCCGTCGTATTCCGGCATGGCCACGTCCATGAAGACAATGTCCGGCCTTAGGCTGGTGTAAAGGTCCAGGGCGTCCTTGCCGTTGTATCCGCAGGCAGCCACCGTAATCCCCTTGATTTCCAAAAACTCCGAAAAGAACCTCACGGTATCCTTGTTGTCGTCCACCACGACTGCAGTAAGGCCCTTTTCCATGGCAACCTATTTGGCGCAGGAATTAGATTAACCCCTGCTCGTCCCGAGCAAACAGACAAGGCGGATCCGCAGTACGGGATATCTTGCATGTTGCCATCACTCCAAATGCAGGAATCATGCTGACTAAAAATAAAGATGGGGGGAAGACCGCCTATGGCGAGAAAATGTCCCCAGAGTTTCCGCCGTCGGCAGTGTTGTAGTTGCACCACTGGTTCACCGAACTTGAACCCTGGAAGATGGGATCAAGCTCATACGACCAACCCCAGTGGCCCTCGTTTAGCTGAGAACCTCCGGTAAAGTATGCCGACTCCCAGTCGTACGCATGCCTGTCTCCAACCTGGCCGTTTCCATATGACTGGAGAAGTACGTCGTGGAGCGTGCCCCCGTAGTCAAACGTGCCGATGAATCCGTAAGTCCTCTGCGTGCCGGGTTCAAATGTACCGGAAAACGTGCCCACGTAGCCCCCTGATATCTTTCCATACGACGTGACGTTCTCTACAAGGCCTGTTGGCGGACCGGAGGTCGAGCCAGGACTGACGGCTCCCTGCGGTGTTATGAACACGCCGTCGTAGGCCTTTTCCGCATAGTATGTCCCGTTCGGGAGGGACCAGACCTTCAGGTTCTCAGTGAAATGGTCAAGCGCCCAGTATCCGTAGAGGCCCGAGTCCTCGTCGTTCTTGCCTATCCAGCTGACGTTTAGGACAAGCTTCTGTCCCCCGACGCCGGGTCCGCGGAGAAAGCCCTGGCTTGGACATGTCCCGCCGCCCTGCTTTTCCTGCCACCCGGCAAGCCCTTCGCGGTGGTGTATCACGCCAGGGTCGGAGGCTGCAAGCGCAGGCAGATGTGCCGAAAACCCAAAGGTGGCCACAAGTATTGCCAGTGCGGCCGATGCCACATATCTCGATGTAGGCCCCGGCCGTGGTGATGAAAATGAAGTCATTGTGCCGTAATTGTTTTGCAGCTATTTACAGATGATCCTGCCATGCCTGCCCTGCTGCTCCACGAAATGGGCCAAAATGCCGCCTAGTGTGCGCACTGGCAGTCGACAAGCTTTGTGTCAAAGGTGCAGTCGTGCGGCCCCTCGGATTTTGCGTCCGTGGGAATCTTCACCATGCACTCCGAATGTCTCCCCTTCTTGCAGAACCAGCAGATTGGGGCCGCCTCGGGCCCGGAGCAGTCCCTCAGAATACCGCAACATCCCCCGGTGCGGGGCCGCGGTCCTTGTGGAACTCGGCAAAATCCTTGTGGTCTCTTTCCTGGTGCTTCCGGAGCTCCTCGATGTTCTCAAAGGAACCGCTGCAAAGGAAGCACTTGGGCTTGTGCTGGTCTACTATGGGGAGCACCATGCTACCAAGTACCTCGACGACATAATTGAAGCTTTCAGCCCTAAATGGGTACCAGCCAGTCGGAAAACCTCTCGTCCCTGCCCCTTGAGGCCTCGTAGAAGAGATCCTGGAGTTTGCGGGTGACCTCGCCTGGCCTACCGTCGCCCACAGGGACGTTGTCAACCTCCGTAACGGACTTGACCTCTGCCGCCGTACCGGTCATGAAGACCTCGTCTGCCAGGTAGAGTTCGTCCCTGTCAATCTCCCTTTCCACGACGGTCATCCCCTCGGACCTTGCAATCTTGATGACGCTGTCCCTTGTTATGCCGTCAAGTATGCCTGCGTTGAGCGGCGGGGTGGCTATCTCGCCCTTGATTACGGTGAAAATGTTCTCGGCGCTCCCTTCTGAGACCTTGCCGTGGTAGTTTAGCATGATTGCCTCGTCGTACCCGTCCTTTAGGGCCTCCACCCTTGCAAGCGCGGCGTTTGCATAGTTCGAGGCGGCCTTGGCCTGCATCGGCTGCGACCTTGAATCAATCCTGAGCCAGCTGGATACCTTGCACCTGGCGCCGCGCACCTTTCCGGCGCTTGACTCTCCGGCGTTCCACTCCCAACAGGCGATGGCAACTGCCACCTTGTTTGGCGTGGGGGTGAGCCCCATGGTGCCGTAGCCGTAGTATGCAATGGGCCTGATGTAGCATTCCTTGAGGCCGCTTGCGCGGACTGTCTTGATTATTCCTTCTGAAATCTCGGCCCTTGAAAATGGAATCTTCATCGAGTAAATCTTGGCAGACTTGAACAGCCTGTTCACGTGCTCGGGGAGGCGGAATATTGCCGATCCCTTTGTGGTCTTGTAGCACCTTATCCCCTCAAAGACTGCAGTGGAGTAGTGGAGCGCATGTGTAAGCACATGGACCTTGGCGCTGCCAAACGGAACAAGCTTGCCGTTCATCCATATCCTTCCCTGCTCCTTCATAGGACTGAAATGAAATATTGGTAATTTAAAGCCGTGCGCCTTGTGATTTCTTTAAATGCCGTCTGCCCAAACATATCTCATGAACCCTGCATTCCAGGCCGGCGCCGCAGCACTCCTTGTCATAGGACTTGCAGGCAACGGCTTTGAGATGAGAAAGGCCCGCATGTCTGCCACAAAGGATGAGGAGATGGGAACCAAGAACGCGTTTGCAAGCAGGCGCAACCTCAAGTGGTACGCGTGCATCGGGGCGGCCCTTGCCCTTATGGCTATAGGAACGTATGCCTAGAACGGGGCGCACACCCAGCCTAACGGTTCTATATAGATCAAGTCTAAATAGATCCTTGCCGAATATACACTAGCGCGTGTTTTGGGTAACGCCGGGCTGATTCTAGATAATGGCCCAAGAACAAACCCACTTTGACTTCCTACAGGTAAAGACCTGCAGGCAGTCAATGCAAAAAGATTTTCCAAGATTTCAAAGAGGAAGATACAATACGTCCCGCCCCCGGTCTACAATAGGATGGTTGCAAGAAAGAAAGGAAAGCACATGCGTCCAGCAGACCAGAGGGCCGCGCGAAGAAAGCGCAAAAGGTCGCACTAGGGTTTCCAGCAAACCTAGACAAATTTTATTTTTGATCGTTCGGCATGGACCGCGCGGATGGCCCTCTCGATGCTGTCCCCGCTGTCCTCCGTCACTATGATTATCCTGGATGTCTCCTCCTGGGCGTCCATGTTGAGTATGTTCAGGCCGGCCTCGCCTATCCTTGAGCTTGCCTTTGACGCTATCTGCTGGACACGCCACATCTCGTCCCCAATGAGGGTGATGACGCCCCTGTTGTAGGTAATGGAGGCAAGCGGATCGAAGGCAAGCACGTACCTCTCGTTGCGCTTGACATAATCCCCGTCGAGGAAAAGTATCCTTGTAAACTCGATGTCGTCCTTTGTGAACGGCGAGAGGACCACAAACTCGCTGTACCTCCTGTCCCTCTCGAGAGACTCGAAGAGGTCTTCTGCAGACCTGCTCTCCATGCGGAGTATGGCGCAGTTCTTCTTGCCAGTTACAATCTTCAGCGGGTGGCCGTTCCTTGCGGCAGGGCTGCGCTCTATTGTCGTAATCCTGTCGGGTTTTCCCATGTCTGTAATGATTATGGGCATGTCCACGCCGTTTTCTACGATCTCCTTTATTGCAATCGGGTCAAGTATCTTCATGCCGAACATTCCGGCAATGCGGGCCTCGTTGTAGGAGAGATGCGTGATGTATTCCAGCTCGTCCTTTACCACCCTAGGGTCTGCAGAAAGTACGGCGCTGTCCTTCTCAAAGTCAATCTTGGTCCCGTACTTTTTGCTCAAGAGTATGCCTAGGTCTGCCGCACTCCTGTCCGAGCCGCCCCGCTCGTATGTAGTCTCGACCCCGTCGGAGGTCTTTCCTATAAAGCCGCCCATTGATACGACGTCGTTTGCCTCAAGCAGAGACTCCAGCCCCCCGAGGTTCTGCGCGGACTGGGCCGCAAGGAAGTTTGCCGACTCGATGTTCTTGTCGGTGATGATGGGCCAGCGGTCAAAGGGTACGGCCTCGGCACGTATTCCGGAGCTCTGCATCACATAGGCCATGACGTTTGACATGAGGATCTCGCCCGAGTATGCAAGCACCCTTGCCCGGGTCTCGTTTGCAAACTCCCTTTTTACGGCGGCCTCTGCAAGCGAGCCCTGGGCCTTCCCAAGGAATTCCTCGATGGTTTCCCTGCACTGGTCCCTGTGCTGCGCGTCCACAAGCTCAAGTATCTTAAGGTAGGGCTTGCGCAGGTCGTCGACCCCTACGCTATGGCCTCCCTCGGCCTTTTGCCCAAGCATGATTGCAATGTCGGTAAGGGACCGCTGCTTCCCCTCGTAAATCGTAAGCGGGGCCGAGAAAACTGCAACAACCTTTGCCCCCTGCCTCAACTCGTTTATCCTCTTGATGATGGTGGGAATCAAAGTGCCGTCCACTCCTACCGCGCTGCCCCCAAACTTGGCTACAATGAGATTCTGCAAAACTTGTGTACATCTTGCCACACCTTCTATAAAGTTTGGGTGGTGCCCCGTCAGGCTTCATGGTGCATGGCGGCGTGCCGTGAGGTGAAGATGGGAAAGGGCAGGTGTTGTACGATGCTTGCCGCCAAGTCTTGCAGCGGGGATGCCGGGCTGGCGGCACGCTGGAACACGGCGGACAAACGGCAGCACGCATCCGGATGAATTGTACGCATCCCTTAATAGCAAAATTTGGCCAACTGTGCCCATGGACAAGATCGGAGGGTGCTCTGCATGAGCATCGAAAACGGGGAGCTCTTCAAGGACAGGAATACGAACCACATTCTGCAGTACCTCCCAGACGTCGGGCTCGTTCACAACGAGGAGTTTTGCAGGGAGATAACCGGCTGCATAGACTTTCAGAAGAACAACTAGACAAGCTTCCTTATCATGTCTGCCGCCTCCTTGGCGCCGCCAAACGGCCTCGGATCCCTTCTCTCTTCCAATTTTTTAATGACGAGTTCCCCAAGCCTTGGCAGGTCGTCAAAGGAGTATCCGACCTCGCGCGCGTTCTCCTCCTGCTCAAAATGCCCCTTGATAGGTATGAATATTCCAGGCGTTCCAAAGTGGGCACACTCGTCGATGGTTGACTTGCCTGCAAGCGATACCACGAGATCGGCCGCACATACCACCTCGTGCATGTTGCTTGCAAACCCAAGGTCCCTGTACCGTGCCTGGGGCATGCTCAGGGTCGGCCCGGATACCAGCACAAGGTCCGCACCAATGTTGCCCCTGTCAAACACATCTATGATTTTCTTAAAGAGGAACCTGCCAAGGGCCGTGCCGCCCGTGCTTACAATCACGGTCTTTTTTACAAACCCGTATTTTTCCCTCATCTGCTCGCGCGTCCCCGATGGCTCCCTGACAATCGGCCCAACCCTTGCTATATTCCCGGAGGAATCGCCGTTTTCCGGCACGATGACAAGGTCGCACTTGGATATGATGCCCCTCATGCCCCGGTTCATCAGGCGCTCTATCGCCGCGCCTGCTCCCCTTGCAAACCTGGTCTCAAGGATGTCGGTGACAAGGACTGTCCTGAACTTTTTTTTCTGTGCCGATACAAGCGACCCAAAGTCCTCGTCTGACACCACGAGGCGGGGCTGCTCCCTTGCGAGCACCCCTGCTGAGATCCCCTTTGTCTGCCTGTAGTAGGGCATGTATGTGACAAGCCACCTCAGGGGGCTCTGGAGCTTGCCGTTTTCTATCTTGAAGGGAGGAGGATGCAGGAGGTCCTCTGCCTCGAAACGGTACTCCGAAAAGAGCCTGTATGCCCCGGCTCCTGTCACGAACTTTCTTGACAGGCCATCAAGGTAGTGTGATATTGCCGCGTCGCGGGTGGCATGCCCAAGGCCGATGGGGCTTGTGAAGAAAACTATATCTCTCATCTCGTTTCACAAAAGGACTCGTGCCAGTTATAACTGCAATAGGATGTTTCATGCACGTGAAAATAGCGTGTGGGTTTCCAGGCAATTTAAAACTTATATTCATTTCAAATCGAGCCTAACTGGGTTCATAGTCCAGTTGGTTATGACGTCGCCCTTACACGGCGAAGATCCAGGGTTCGAATCCCTGTGGACCCATTTTCTATGTGGGTGCGGATACCTGCAGGACGACCTTGCCGTTTGGCAGGGTGCCGACATATAGCCACCCATCGTTTATCATGCGCTCTGCGTCTTCTGGTCCGACAACCCGCTGCCTGTATTGCAGCCAGCCAGCATGCTGACCAGCTTTTGCACTTTGGCGAGTTTTTCAGGGGGGAGGTTCTGAATTGTTGCCTTGACCTGCTCTCTGTCTTTTTCAAGAGGGTCTCCAGATCCCTTTTCAAGATCAAGAAACTCCTCGCTTCTCTTGAACGACTCGCGCATGGCATCGACCAGCGCCTTTGGGAGGATGCTCTTGTTTGTAGTGTAGCGGGCCTCGATGCTTCCCTTGTGCCCCATGAAGAAGACACGAAAGTCATGCACCATCCTTCCTCGCGACTCGGCAATGAGAAGCTGAGTGTCAAAGAAAGCCCTCAGCACATACGGTCTCCAAAGGAAACGCGGCCTCATGGTATCCCTTATCTCCCTCTCGATTCTCTGCGTGGGCAGGAAAGGTCTTGTACTGTTCCGTCCCCTCTGCTGCGGATGCTTTGTAGCAGGAGCAATCACTGGAGAGTCGGGGCCAAGTGACTCGCCTGACAGTATCCTTGAGTTGAGGTATGCAAGGAGTCTTTTTGCTCCCATGTCGGTGATGAAGGTAAAGTACTCGTGTCGGGCCTTGGAGAGTGTCCTTCTAACCGTAATTCTTGGAGGGCTGTCTGTAAATGTCGCAAGCCCCTGCACCACTGCAAGGTCAGGCAGGTCCTTTATCTTCAGCCCGTCTGTGCCATTGTGGTTGCCAAGCACCTCGGGCCTCAGTCCTGCTTTTGCAATCATGGACATTACAGCCCCTGATCGCATCTCAGATCTGTTGAAGAGCTCCGCAAGTTCGGCATGTTCTGGAACCCTCTCGTTTTCAAGCGTTGGCGTTGCGCCAAGGTTTGAGATCTTTATCTTTCTCTTTATCTCGACCTCAAAGTGCCGCAGCCAGGATTTTACTGCTTTTACCGTGTCGCCTATGTACCCTGGAGCGTAGCCTTTTTCCTCCATGGATGTTATGTGGTCTTCTATAAGGTCGGTTACTGCCCTGAGGTCCTTCATTCCAAGGTGGGCAAGCTCTATTGGTGTCATCTGATGCGCCTCGCAGAAGAGTCCAAGCCTGCGTACCCTCACATCTGCGGTAAGCTCACTTCCCCTTGACACGTTCTCATACCATCTCTTGATGTCTGGATTTGCAAGAAGCCGGTCCTTTTTTGTTAATTTCTGTTTTATGGCAGTGTTGAAAGTTTCTGTCTGTTCTATTTTTCCCATATCAGACTGCCCGCTTGCTTTGTGCAAGCAGTCCTCATCACTGCCACAGCTACAAGCCAGGGTATTTGTCCCTTTCTTATGTTGGGTACAGAAGATGCGATCAATTGTCATGTGAATTTACAGCCTCCCAAAAGGGCTTTGTCCCTTACTTGTATACCGAGGGCACGAAATCCTCATCACAACAAGTACAACGGGTTGCTTAAAAGGGGGGATTTTTCAAGTTCTGATATTGGCCTAACTTCTTCATCTAGAAATGTGTAAAACTCCAGAAAAAAGGTATAAGGTTTCTGATCGACTGGCCACACCATATTGCAAAGCTTGCAATCAACCAAAAAAGATGTGTGACTAGTCAACCAATAATATCTCCTTGCGATACCAGGAATATGTAAGGGCAACAAGCAAGGTCATTGCTCAGTACTCGTTTGCACTCACGGTGCGACAGATCTTCTACAGGCTGTTTAGCGCGGGCTTTTTTGAAAACACGACCAACAGCTACAAGCGCCTCGACAAGATGCTCACAAAGGCGCGCGAGAGGGGAGACATCGATGCCGAGTCCATAGTTGACAGGTCGCGCGAGATAATCGGGGGCGACTATGGATACCATTCCATTGATGACTTTGTAAAGTCAAACATCGAGGAGCTCAAGGACCTTGAGCAGTACACAAGGAGGCTCTGGGACGACCAGCCCAGATACGTAGAGATATGGGTCGAAAAGGACGCCCTTGCCACACTTGTTTCAAATATAGCAGACGGCTTTCGTGTAGTGACATACCCAAGCAGGGGATACTCGTCGTATACCATGGTAAATGACGCCATCAAGAGGTTCTACAGGTACCAGGAAAGGCCGATTACGGTATTACACTTTGCAGACCACGACCCCTCGGGGGTAAACATGACGGAGGAGATCCAGTCCAGGTTCTACAGGTACGGCTGTTACGCAAACGTCAGGCGAATTGCGCTCACGTACGAGCAGGTAAAAGAGTTTGGCCTTGCACCAATGCCCACAAAGCTCCAGGACTCTAGGTGGAGAAAGTATTCCATAAAGTACGGCAGTGAGTGCTGGGAGCTTGACGCGCTCCCGCCCGACGAACTCCAGAGACTGGTCAGGGAATCGATAAAGGAGTACATCGACGTTGCTGCCTGGAACAAAAAGATGAGGCTGATTGAGCAAGAGAAGAAATTGCTTGAGAAGCGGTTTTCGAGCATGGAGGTCATATCACTACTTGCAAGGCTCGAGTCGTTGCTGTGCGGAAGATCAAAGAGAAAGAAAGCAGTATGAGATACTGATAAAGTCAGGACAGCGTTTGTACGGAACCGTCAAAAACAGATCATACAATATCGTACCAGCAATGCGATCTGCTCACAAAAAATAAAATTCACTATAAGGGACAATAACTGATTGCCTTTCAAAAAGCACATCATCTTGCACTTTAAACTACCCACTGTTAACAATGATGGCAACCCAATCCCTCCGAAAGACTTTATCAGCGTAAAAAACTAATTCATCGATGCCTTCAGCTGCTATCTTGGGGCGGGAAGCGATGAGACGTCCCGAAAATATAATACTATATTAATATAGTCCCACCATACCATAGTATAGTGTAATTAAGATGATAAATCCAGAGCAGCTAAAATGGACCGCTGAAAACGACCACAGCGTAGAGGAATACCTAAAAAAACTTGAAAAGGGTGAGATTAAAACGGTCGTTGCCAAAAACTTGAAAGATCTAGTGAACCAATCCTAAAACAAGTCTGACCTATAATTTTCACAATTTAATAAATTTCAGAACTAGTGTTAAATACACAGAATACTTGGTATCCTCATGTCCCAGTCAGAATGGCTGATTATCAGCCCCATGACTATGATCAGTCAATGCAGGCCGATCTTTCAGTCAAATGAAAAGGCGACAAAAGAGATCATGAAAGCATTCGACAAACTCTGGGAATTGGCAAGATTTCTTACAGAAACGGGCATACATCCGTGCCATCTGAATTTCAAATTTCCTCTGCATGAGTTGAATGCTTATCTTGAATGTACTACCTTATCGAATAAAAGACAGATACATGTAATCAGGATCGTCTACCTTTAAGCTTGTCTCGGATTGCCTTTGAGAAGTAATCAGACAATAACTAAACCAAATACACGGTTTGTGATCTTTGCCGCCTTAAATCCATCTCGAGTCTCTTATTTGATGTACTTTATCAGAAAGATAAAGAAGACAAAGAAGGAGACTGCCAAGGCCTCCTATATTGTATCACTACCAAAGAAGCTCCTAAGCAAGGTCGGATCGCATAACATGGAGATATCAAAAAGGCTTGAGCACTTTACACGCATCAAGTGCATCGGAGTACAAGAATCAAGCTGCTTTCTTCTGACTGTGTGGAGCAACGAGGTAGCACCCAGGCGACCATACAACAAGAGACGCAGTACCACCATACAAAGGAGCGGCAAGACAAGCAGGTACACCATAATACCAAAGAAGGTCTGCGAGAGGTTCCACTGGCACACTGGCACCGAGCTTGTTATTGGGTTTTCGTACGAACTTGGCCGCAGAATTTATGATACTCTGTACAAGGACGATGATTTTTTTCCTCAGGATGATACAAGACCCGAGGTGCTTGTGATAATGTTCCAGAGGTACCAGGACATCAAGGAGACCTACCGGGAAAAGCTAGCCGAGCGAAGGGCCTTTCTTGAAAAACACGAAGAAGAGATGCTCTGGAAGACCCGACATGACGGCTTGGCGTATGAGAGGGCGATGGCAAGGATAGATAACTGGAAGAAGGAGATGAGAAAAGCTGTCTGGGACGAGCTTGCCAGGGAAAACTGTATTGCAGTTTCATATGTTGACTACCTCAAGCTGAGGGCAGACTCGGAGAGGGAGAAAAAGAAGATCAGGCGACGCGAGCGGAAGCGCAGGCAGGGAACAAAGGCAACGTGGGATCATCGTAAGAATTTGGTCAGGGGATACGGGACGGACTGGGATGCCAGGTGTGAGGCCTTGCTTGACGACCCAGACACACTAAATGAGATGAGGACCGAGGACCCTGAGACATACAGTCAGGACGGCCTTACAAATCGGTATGGTGATGACGCAAATGACGAAGATCGGGGCTTATAAACATCGTATCTTCTTGATGCGATGTCTATACAAAATCAAGACGAAACAGTCGCAATAGACGCGGGAACAGGTTTTGTAAAGTGTGTATGCTCTCACATGCGGGCAACATTTCCGTCAGTCTATGCGACAAGAAGGATGTCAAGGTGGGAGGATCCAAAGGAAGGAATTGTAGAGGCCGTAGGATACGAGGCTGTAAGAATGCGGGTTTATCCTGACGCCGTCGTTGTCAGAGCTGTCTTAGAAGGAAGAGTTGCAGAGGAGAGGGCATTTGTTGCCATAATCCGTGAGGCAGCAAGACAGCTTGGTTGCAGTGACCAGATTGGGTCTGCCACCGTGGTGATGGGGCTGCCATACGGTGCGGCTGAGCACAAACAGGCACTAGAAAAGATCGTAGAACGGAACCTCAAACCGTCAAGGGTGATTGCCATACCACAATCAATAGGAACGCTCCTTTCAGAGGACGCAAGAACGGGACTGGTCATCTCTATAGGCCAGGGTACGACCGAGCTTATGGCCTTTGATGATCTCAAGCCTGTTACGGGGCTTTCCATGCCGCAGGCCTGCGATTATCTATACGACGGCCTTGAATACCTCGAATACGAGAGGAGAAAACCAGAAAAAAGGCGACTAGACAACTTTGTCGCACTGCTTGCCAACCATCTTGCAGAGTTCGAGTCAAAGCTTGCCCATCCGTACGAGGTTTACCTTTCAGGCGGGGGAGCGTTGATTGAAGGCCTCTGCAAGCAGCTTGAGACAAAGATACAGAGGACCCTCCATATGGCAAAGGATCCTGTATACTCTAACGCCCTAGGATTATACAAGCTTGGAACCGTGGTATCTAGTAGTGAAGGTCCGAAAGGGATATCTCTCCCACCTTGACATCCTCCACCTTTTTTGATTCTTGTAATTCAATCACACAGGCTTCCTCAGTTTGAAATGATTTTTCCTTTGATACCAGAAGGTAATTTCCTTCAAGCTTGAAGTAGAGGACCGTTCCTTTCTCTATTTTCAAAGCTTTGCAGATCTTTGAAGGTATTGTGACTGCCAGCGAGAATCTGGACTTGTGACCTATCCTCAACACCTTTCTTGATGGTATCTTGAGAGTTGTGCTTTCCATCAATTACAAAGAATGGATTGCATAAAAGGCCAGTAAAACCATATAATTTCTTGCGTCAAAACCATATGGTTTTTCCAACTGCACAATTCTGCACTTGGCAATAATGCACAAAAAACAGGTAAGGAAATCATGTTTGCCATGAATGGCCGTGCGTGAAAATTTCCTTGTTTTTGCCCAAAAACCGGTTTTCCGCCATATTATACGTATTATTTTTTCTTTTTTCTTTCTACGCAGTTCTTCTCTTTTTTTATTTGCAATGCATTCTTTTCAGAACTATATAATTTTCAACTGCTATCTTTTTTCCATTACATTATATCATCAACATTTTAATTTGCAAATAATTTCAAACTAAATCTCTTTTCAAACTTTACAATTTCCTTTTCTATCTATCTTCCTTAACTCTCATTTTTTTCTTTTCAAGTCTTATTTGTTTTTCAATTACTCTCATCTTTCCTTTTCAAACTCACAAATCACTACTGATACGTCCTTGCTCTTGCCGCCACAAAATCTTTTCTTTTCAAAAATTTGATTTGAAATTTGTTCACTTAACTCTCCAACCACTCAAACTCATCTTTCCAAAACCTCTCTCTAACTCTTACTCGATCTCTTTTCAAACTTTATAATTTCCCTTACTACTAATCCTGTTCTAACTCTCACTTCTTTGACACTTGCTTTCTTGCTTTAAAATCTGACTTTTCTGTTCCTACTCTTGATTCCTAGATCTCCTTCTTTTCAATATTTACTTCTTTAGATTCTGATTTTTTCTGTGCTATTCTTCTCTTAGTCTTTTACACATCTCAAACAACATAGATGTGAACTTGATATATTAGGGTGGCACTGTTTTCTTTGCCTTAGATTATTCTGATAAACCTTTGAAAGATCTCAGCTTTTATCTTAGCATATTTTTCAAATCACTTTCTTGAAAACACAATGAATGAACCAACTGCGATTGCAAGGATGGATGTTACTGCATAGGGAAATTCAGGGACAGGAGCTTTGTTACCTGTAAACACTCCGCTCGCATCTGGAATGAATTGTGCAAATTCAATCTTTATTGGAAGATCGCCTATCAGATCCTTGATCTTCTCTTCATACCCCTTTGACATGTTAACTTTGGTACTGTCACATGTATCGTATCATGAACTGCAAGATCTCTTCCGGACTGAACCTTGAGCTGTGGTAGAGTACCTCGGCTGCCTTTAGCGTATTTCCCTTGGAAAGCATCTTCTCTATCTCAAGCACACACTTGCTGTATACAAGATTTCCAAGAAGGGTGGTTGTATAGACCGGCGCTCGGTCAGACCTATTTTTTGCATCCCTCATCTCTCTTTATTACACAATCTCCAACTCTACAAGCTGCCGCAACCTTGCATAGTACTGCTTCGTTGTCAGCCCCCACCTCTGACGGTGTGTTCCTCTTGGACCGCAATCCGCTTCCTGCCAGCGATAGTGTCCTCAACGCGTCCGGTTTTGATACCAACGTCAGTATCTCAATTACGTCCTCTGTAACGGTCTCCCTACTTTTACAAGATAGAACTTTGGCAGCTATTGAATTGTCCATAGACTTGCACTCATATTACTTTCATGGCAAGCGTTCCGTACTTGTATAAACTCTTAACCACACCATTCAATTCTACCTCGACTAATGATAGTCTAAAATTACCTTCTGCTTTGGTACTATATTGAACACGACGACATTATTGTCAACATGGCACTCTACCCTCTCGCTTACCTTCTCCAGTATGACTTGGTTATACTCTGCGATAAACTGCGACCATTTCAGACCCTTTGTATGCTGGAATGTCAGCCTGTACAGGTTTCTGATACTTTCGCAGCTAAAAGAGTACCATCCGCTGTACTTGCCAAAGTTTTCATAGTATGAATCTATGATTGATGATATGCTCAGGTTTCCATGAAATAATGCTAATAGTGCTCCAAAGTTGCGCATGACCAGATCCCTTGCTATATCTCTTAACTTGTCTACATCCACTGCCGAAATAATTGCCTCAACGCATGTCTCCGTAAATGTTACCGGATCTATTTTTTCAAGTGGGGAATCAAAGAAGATCCACTTTGCAAGTATCTGGTTGAGCAATGCGCTTGGATTGGAATTACGTCTGGCAGACTCTATTTCCAGGCCATGTAAGATGTTTTCATTTATGCTAAACGTTCTCCTGGCTGCCTTTTCTTTTCTTGCATCGCTCAAACTCTTGTCACTTTTACAGGATAATTCACAGGAATTTTTCCTATTTAAGGGATCCGTATGATTATTGTGTAACATACAAGGAAATTATAGATTGAATTTCCTGTAAACTGTTACCAATAATTTATCAACAATCTAACAAAGATTCACTTGTTGCCAACAGGAGAGTACAATACTGTAACGATAAGAAACGAGACCTATGACAGGCTCATCGCAGCAGTCCACAAGGCAAAGAAGAAGAAGCGTAGGATGTACACAAGCGATTTTTTAGAGATGCTACTGGATTTGTATGAGAAATATGGACAGACAAAACAGGTTACAAATTAATCCTTCGTAATACTTTATCACACTTTATCATACATCTTCATACCTTTTCATACTTTATCCGATAAGGTACACCCAAAGGTTATCAATTTGATTTGGTTGGTACAGGACAATGACAAATAATAACATCAAAAACAACAAAACAAAAACCATCCCAACAATCATGGCAGCGCTTGCAATAGCTCTAGCAATACTGTCTCCATCTACAGTATTACCTACTATAAACGCTATACAAGCAGGAACTCCTGACTTTGAAAAGTTGAATCTAAAAGAGGTATCTCCTGCGCAAACAACACATTGTACGGACATTCTTACACAGAAAACTCAAGAGCGTGGCATGTCAATCGATAATGTAAAGGCAAAATCATTAGCATCTGCCAATCCAGAGTTCGTGAAAAGAATTCAAGGATATACTCCGAGATTTAACAGCATAAATATTGTTGGTTCGTATGACCCAACAACCTGTGCCATAACTTGGAATCAAGTTAATGTCGTCTATGCTCTTCATGACAATAAGGGATATGCCAAGAGTATCTATGTCGAAGAGGATCCATTACTAACAAAAGTTACTGGTTTCGTAGAAAGAGTGGATAAACAGGTAAAATATGGAAATATCCAATCGCAAAATTGGTCAGGTTATGAATTCTATCATACAAGCACCAGCGGAGCTACTCAAATCTATGAATCCAAAGCAACATGGAATATTCCTACAATCCAAAATCCCAATTATTCTTCGCCCGGCAATTGTGCTAACGAATGCGACATATCTGTCTGGCCTGGACTTGAGGATTCACAGGGAGGTGGAAGTTACCTAGTACAAGCTGGTAGTGATTCAAATATAGGATGTAGTACTTGCACCGCTACATATGATCTATGGTACATGTTTCTAACAAACAATTCACCGACTATCTCGAGTGTTTGCACTAGCTTTACACCTAGTGCTGGGGATTCACTTACCACAGATATACAGGATACTACAAAAAATCCAAGTGCTTCCTCTTCTAACTATGTTATCTCATTTGTAGATAACACTCACTCGAACAACGGTCTTTGTGGTACTTCTGGCACCAGTTTTGCATTGAGTGACCCGCTATATGCGCCATTCATTGTAGAACGAGCAACAAATGGGGTTACACAAACAATGGAAGAATTAGGTGAATGGTCTACAGCTATTCCAATGACGGGCTCATTGGATTGGAGTGGAACTCTCACAAGCATCTATACTCCATACAGTACAGGTAGTGGTGAATACTACTTCAATAACATGACAAACCCCTACCCACAGAACACCTATCAGAACACGATTGTTGGAACGCCAAACGGTGGAGGAACATTTGATACATGGTGGAATACAAGTCAGGGTACTTATTAGTACTCTCTCATCCTTTTATTTTAAACAAAATACAATAAACACATAAACTAAATTCAGTGAAAATTTACACTAATTTTAAATTGTAACATGAAGACAAAAGACGTATTGAGTTCTAGTCTATTTTTTTTTCCTGTGATTTTAGGTTTGTTGGTTTTAATATGCATGTTGACAGAAATGCATGTATTAGACATGGTGTATGGACAAAATGACATTTCAAGCATATCTAAAATAGATTCCAAAGTTTTAGTAGCACTTGAAAAAGAAGACACCGCTAAAGATAATTTTCACACACTAGTTGATGTAATACTTGAAGATCCAAGTTATGTTTCACTCATACCCACGGACATTGAGATCATTTATTCAAAAAATGACACTGTCGGAGTGGCCGCAGATCATGATCAAATCATAAAACTTGCAGCACTTGATTTTGTAAAACAAATAACAGCACCGAATGGCGTATTTTCTAAAAATTCTAACGCGAGTATCATAAATCCCCCCTCTCCACTCAAGCAATATGAAGCAGGCATTTTGCCACTATATACCAAATGTAGATACGGATTTGATTTAATGCTTATTCAAAAATTAGATGATAATGGTTCACATTCATCACCTGCTTGCTTTACGTGGAATGATGAAAGCAAGGCACAGAATAGAGGGATCGGAAAGATTGTCAATAACCTCGTTAAGACCAAGTATTGGAATCTTTACGGCGTACTTCCTTCACGGAAATCGTTTTTTATGGAAACAAATTCTACAGGGCAAATCATTGTAAAATATTTTCCTTATTACAAAAACGGTGAAACAAAACAGGTAAAACCACAGGTTTTTCTAGGCTATGATTCAAACGGCTCACCGATATCTACATCTAACGTGACCATATCTGCTACACCTAATACTATTTCTAACAATTTGGGGAAAAACACCACTATTACCTATACTATAATGACCACAAACACAAAAGGCCTTTACTGGCTTCATATTCCCCTGAACGGGTGTAACGATGTATATCCTCTTGTAGTTGGTCTTGACCCAAGTAATATTTCAACCGCAGATATTGCAACATACATGGGTGCCATACATTGTCCCTCAATAGATATGGGCAGTCAGATGGAAGATATTTCTGGAATTTCTGTAAAATGGCTGTTAGCAGAACCATTTTTCAATTAATTCATAAGAAGATGGACGATCAATTATTAATTTAAAATTGTAGGTGAAAAGAAATTTTTCGAAAGCATAAACACCAAACAATTTTCATAAAACATTATAAGATCAATTGCCGTCTTGCAATTATGCAGAAAAAACCATGCAAAAGAGGCGGTTTTGGAAGTTGCAGAAACTGGGAATCTTCGGGCCCGCTATCAACATTGGTGGCAAAAGTTTTTTGGTGAATTAGCCACCATTGATAAATTCTAAATTTTATTCATAGTGCTTCTACGAAATGCTTATAGACCCTCTCCATGCAGAGTAGAAATCCCACGTTCTACATTACATTTCAGGTTCAAATCCCCTTTTCCCATATCAGGTTGGTAGGCCAACACAGAATTTTTGGATTGTTGATTATAATTTTGCGCTTTGTCTATACTTTGCTTGTCTACCAAGATTGCAGATGCTAAGATCACCTAATATGTCATGAAAAAAGTTGGAAAGGGGTTTTGCAGCCACCCCAATAGGCTTCTGCCGTTACTTTTTGTTCCTATCAGAACCGACAGTCCCCTCAAATCCCTGTGGACCCATTTACTGGAGTATCCGGAACCTAGTTCTAAACCCCTTAAAAGCAATCCAGATCTTATCTTGCGAAAACAGATGAAATCCACAGAACTTCTCAAAGACGAGAACATAAGGCGCTGGCATGAGAACATGGCAAGAGGAAGCAAGCTTACTGCGAGCGTAAGGCTGCGAAGACTAAAGCTCTTCTGTCAGACGACGGGCAAGACAGCAGCTGAGCTTGTAAGCGTAGGACAAAAGAACATCATGGAGCTTGAAAATATTTTGCTTGACCATGTTTCGTGGCTTGAATCTCAAAACTATGCACCGGGTTATATCGACAACATACTCAAAGCTATTCGTTCATGGCTTGCATTCAACTATGTCGTGCCAAAAAGAAAGATCAAGATAACAAACGCTGGCATTCCAGTGCGTATCCAGGACGAGAGGATTCCGACAAAAGAAGAGCTTGCAGCAATGCTTGATGTATCAGGTCCTCGTGGAAGAACAAGCATCAGCCTCATGGCATTTTCAGGTCTTCGCCCACAGGTTCTGGGAAACTATGAGGGAACAGATGGTCTTTGTATATCTGACATTGAAGGGCTCGCAATAAAAGATGGACATGTATCGCTTTCCAAAGTTCCTGCAATGGTATCAGTGAGGCCAAACCTTTCAAAGGCAAGACACAAGTACTTTACGTTTCTTCCACGCCAGGGCTGCAGTTATCTTTTGGGCTACCTCAAGATGAGAATTGCAGACGGCGAGAAGCTTGATGCACGCTCTCCAGTAATTTCACTTGAAAAAGGATATGAATTGAGAAGAAACAAAATATCTGATACAAAATTTATCACAACAAAAAATGTCGCATCAGAGATAAGGGATTCAGTCAAGGCTGTGATAAAAGCAAGACCATATGTCCTCCGGGCATATTTTGACACGCAGCTTCTCTTGGCAGAAAGCAACGGAAAGATGACACACGCATACAGGCAGTTCTTCATGGGACACAAGGGCGATATGGAAGCGCGGTACACGACAAACAAGGGAAGGCTCTCTGACGAGATGATAGAGGATATGCGAAGGGCATTTTTGCAGAGTGAACCGTTTTTATCTACAGAAAAGATCGAGGAAAAGGACAAGAAGGAGCTCTTGCTTGAGATGTGGCGCGAACAGGCAAAACTCTACGGAATCAATCCGCTAAAGATCAGGATAGAAAGACAGAGAGATGGTGGCGTGGCAGGTCCTGACGATGAGATACTGGCAATAAGGGACGCAATTGTGAAATCAAGAGAGGAAAAATACGAAGGCAAGCTTGTGTCAGAAGATGAGCTGATAGGCTATGTAAAGCAAGGATGGGATATTGTAAAAGAGTTACAGAACGGCAAGGTCCTTGTGCGAAAGAGGAGCCTCTAATATTTTCAGTATGGACTCTACGACCTCTTCCTTTTTTCTGTAGGCCTTTTCTGATAGTACAGAAAGCAATGCATTTACCATATCCTGATATGGTTCCACTGCCCTGCAGACAAGATAATCCACAAACTCGTGTCTTAGCGTTTCTATGGCCTGTCTTGGATCTGGTGAATAAACAAAGATCGTCTTGCCAACTACCTCGCCTTCCTTTGCAGAATCTATTCTTGGAACCCATACTACATCAAGATCGTTGCTATCCCCGCTTTGCTGCATCAATCTGGCAAGCTCTTCATTGAGAAATCTACTATCAGGATTGTCTTTCATCACAATCTGGTTATTTTATTCCTTAAAAGGGCGGTTTTTACTGTGATCCATTCAAACAATGAAACAGCACAAACCCCGAAAATGCGTATAAAGTCTTGTTTTAAGCTGTACTATGTACGGAGAAGCTTGCAATCAACAGAAAGAGATGTGTGACTAGTCAACCATAACATCCTGTTGCAGTACAAAGAGTATGTCAAGGCAACAAACAACATCATATCACAGTATGATATACTTCTTACCGTAAGGCAGATCTTTTACCGGCTTGTATCAAATGGGTTTATTCAAAATACGATAAACAGCTACAAGCTCTTTGACAGGATGATAACGCGGGGCAGGGAGAGGGGAGATATCGACGCAAGAAGTATAGTAGATCGCGCAAGACAGGTAATAGGCGGCGATTACGGTTATGTATCAGTACAAGATTTTGTCAGGACCAAGATCTCAGAACTTGAAGATACCGAACAGTACACAAGAAGGATTTGGGATGACCAGCCGCAGTACGTGGAGGTATGGGTCGAAAAGGACGCACTTGCCACACTATTTTCAAGCATTGCTGATGGTTATAGAGTGATAACATATCCAAGCAGGGGTTACTCTTCTTACACCAAGGTATACGAGGCAATCAACAACAGGTTCTCTCTTTATGGTAACAGGCCAATCACGATACTCCACTTTTCCGACCACGATCCTAGCGGACTGAACATGACACAAGACATCCAGTCAAGACTATACCGGTATGGCTCGCATGCCAAGGTCAAGCGCATAGCATTGACATACACACAGGTGAGGCAGTTTGGACTAGACCCGATGCCAACTAAGATTAGCGACAGCAGGTGGAGGGAATACTCTATACAGTACGGCAGCCAGTGCTGGGAGCTTGACGCCCTGCCTCCAAACGAACTGCAGAACATAATCAAGGATGCTATAAAAGCGCATGTAGATGCTTCAAGATGGAACAAGACATTCAAGGAGATAGAGAAAGAGAAACGATCACTTCAAAAAAGGTTCAAAAGTAAAGAGGTTACATCGCTCATTGACAAGCTTGGCCTGTTGCTTTATGGCAGTTCCAAGAGAGACAAGAAAAGATGAGCAAACGTGATCTGGTGCAAAGATGCAAAAAACCTCATGAGATTTAGGGACAAAATCGAGGCGTCAGAGACTGTCTGTACATTGAGTGGACTGGCATGAAGCGTATTCTTTATTAAAACTAGACGACAAGATACCGTGTGCAACGAATAGCCAAGAAATCAGATGCCAAAGACAAAACAGATGTAAAAAATCCGATAGACAAAGACCTCCACAAACGATCAACCAAAGTGATGGAAAAGATATTTGAGAACGAATCTGATGAACCACTTGTAGAATGAATTTTGAGCCGGGAGAGATTGTAGTTGCCCCATTTTCCTTCAAAGGGCAGAAAAACATAACCAAGGACCGATATCTACTAGTTATTTCAAAATACTCCAAAAACCCAATCTATGACACTTTTGTTTGCCTTCCAATAACATCAGTTGAAGAGAACCATCCATATATCATCAAAATCATGGCTCAAGACTTGCAATATGGAAAATTAATGAAGCCATCACAAGTAATCTGTCATGCAATCTACATACTGGAAAAAAAAGACGCCGTAAGATTGGCAGGAAAAGTAACGCCACAATTCTATGCAAAGATAAAAAACGTGTTAAAAGAACACATACTTGACGTTTGAGCCGGGAAAAACATCCTTTGACCTAAGCAGAATGTGATCTCAAGAAGACAAGGGTTAGATGGAAATCATGAATTTCTCACGTACACGAGCCAACCGCATACGTATTTTTCCCCTTTAAATTTCTTGCAAACTCTTTCTTTGAAGATACAATGTACTTTATCAGAAAGATTACAAAGACCAAAAAGCGTACCAGCAAGAGCTCGTTTATTGTATCAATACCAAAAAAGCTGCAAAGAAAACTTGAATCACATAATGGTGATATAGCAAAGAGGCTTGCAAACTTTTCACGGCTCAGATACTTCTATGATGATATCGAAGGCTCGAAATGTTTTCTGCTCAGCATATGGAGCTGCGAGCTTCCACCGAACTCTGCACATGATAAAGATAAGACAACTACAATACAGAGGAGCGGCAGGACAAGCAGGTATGTCATCATACCAAAGAAAGTGTGCTACAGGTATGTGTGGGGCGCGGGAACCGAGCTTGTAATCGGGTTTGATTATGACATGGACGAGTTTGTGCAGGGTTCAATATACAAAGACTGCAACTTTGTACCAATGGAAAATCCAGAGGCCTGTGTCATAAAGTTCCAGATGTATCAGGACATGAAGAAGCTCTATTCCCAGAGACTAGCAAAGAAAAGAGAGGATCTTGCAAGGCGTGAGAGTGATGCATACTGGAAAACACGTAACAGGCCTTCCTACTATGATGTTATAATGGACAGGATAGGATACGAAAGAAAAAACATGCACAGGCTTGTCTGGAACAGACTTTTTGAGATGAACCTTGTTGCGGTATCGCATGGTGATTTTATAAAGCTTCGAGCAACGATGGAAAAAGAGAAGAAGAAAAGGAGACGCAAGTTCCTGCAGAAAAGATTTGGTGTCAGGACAACGTGGCGCTACAGACAAGATCTTGCCAGGCCTGGCAGAAGATACGGGTACGATTATGATGCACGCCGTGAAAACATGCTTGATGATCCGGATTCGTATATCGAGACTAAAGGTGACGATCCGGAGCTGTATGGAGAGGAGAGATCTGAGAGCAAGGACTCGTATCATGAAGACGGATCTGAAGAGTTCTAGTGCCCTTTTAAACTTCGTACCATCTGGATAACATGGCATACGAGAACCATGATGATATCGTAGCAATAGATGCAGGAACAGGATTTGTCAAGTGTGTATCCTCACACATGCGGGTATCGTTTCCGTCAATCTACGGAACCAGAAGAATGACACGATGGGAGGACCCAAAGGAAGGAAAAGTAGAGGCCGTAGGATACGAGGCAGTAAAGATGTCCGTCTATCCTGATACCGTACTGGTAAGGGCGGTGCTTGAGGGCAGGATAGCAGAAGAGAAGGCCTTTGTAGCTATCGTCAGGGAAGCTGTAAGAAAGCTAGGATGTGTGAGGAATATTGAATCACTTTTAGTTGTGATGGGGCTTCCATATGGTGCAGCGCAGCAGAAACACTATCTTGAGAAACTAGTGGAACGAAGCTTAAAGCCAAGGCAAGTGCTTGTCATACCGCAGTCTATTGGCACGCTACTGTCCGAGGATGCAAGGACTGGCATGGTATTATCAATAGGGCAGGGAACAACAGAACTTGTCCTCTTTGAAGACCTCAAGCCGATTGCCGGAACCTCGATTCCGCAGGCCTGCGACTATCTGTACGAGGATCTTGCATATCTTGAACATGAAAAAAATACTGCAGACAAGAAGAGGATAGATGCACTGACCACAATTCTTGCCAACAAGCTTGCGATCTTCAAAACCAAGCTAAATGCTGAGTATGATATGTATGTGTCAGGTGGCGGAGCACTTGTAGGGGGGCTATGCGAGTCTCTGCAGGCAAAGGTGTCATACAGTCTTAGAATGGTAAAAGATCCACTCTACTCTAACGCTGCAGGACTGTACAAGCTTGGCAGGATGATATCTAGTACTGGAGGTCAGCAAGAGATATCCCACCCGTGATGACATTCTCCCCTTCTTTTTTTGATTCCACGGATATGTCTGTCTTTACGTACTGTGAATTATTTTCAAGAAGCTTGAGATCTTGTGATACGATAAAACAGTTCTCTTCAAGCTTGAAGTAGAGCACGGTACCCTTGCCAATCTGCAGTGACTTGCAGATCTTTCTTGGTATGGTTACCATGAGCGAGTGCCGGGGCTCGCGGCCCATCTTCATGACGCGCCTTGCATGGATTTTTGATACCATGATACCACAATGATACCATCAATAAAAGCCCAGAAAAAACCATAGGGTTTTTGGTATCAAAACCATATAATTTTCTTGGTTCATGTTCATACTGCACAAAGCTTTGAGACGGACTGCACAATGAAACTAGCAAAAACAAGTAAGGAAATCCTGTCTCCGCGAATGGTCTAGGCATGAAAATTTCCTTGTTTTTGTTAAAAAAACGCTTTACCGCCATATTATACGTATTTTACTTTTTTTCTTTCTTTTTTCTTTGCGCAGCATCTGCTTTCTCTAGTTTTCTGTTACTTGAAAACCATATAGTTTTGATTTCTATCTTCTGCTGGTTTTTAACATCTGAATTCATTGTAATCTTGTTCTTCTTTATCAGAACTTTTTGATTCGTTTGATACATTCTTAATATTCATTTACTTTCTTTTCTAGTTTTAGAATTTGACTTATCTTTTCTATCCTGTTTTCTATCAATCTAATATCCAAGTGTCTTACTCTTGTCGGTGAATCTGCTATTGATTTTCCATTTCAGGTCATCTTACGTTGTTAACTCAAGATATCTTTTTTTAAAAAGCGGTAATGATAATTTTTCTACCTCTACCTCTTTGAAGTAATCGATTAACACTGACTGCAAACGATTCCTGTCTTGAATATTTTCCTTTATCCAGTTAAGAGTAATGATCATGACCAAGTCGATTATCTGTGTTACACTGTTTAGGTATTCAAGTAGAGCCTCATCTATGACGTGTTTATCCCCAAATGCCGTCTCTCCACTTTTGATGGCCCTTCCTGTGTCAGTAGAATTGGGCATAACATGAACATCAGAGGAGAGCCTACCATAAAAATCAGAATACAAGTCATTAGTTGAAATCTCAATACCGTCAAGAAGATGCCATTGAAGAATTTGAGAAAGAAAATGTTTCACGTTTGGTCTATAATCCGCAAATGATTTTTCCAATTTATCAAAAGTAGATATTGCTGAACTGTTGAATTCTTCCACAAGATGGGCTTGGTTAACTAGCAATTCGTCAAGTCTCAGTATGTATACATCTTTCTTATCTCTCAAAAAGTTGGCGTTTTCTCTAAATTTTTTCTGAGATAGACATTGGTATACAACTCCTTTAACCATTAATTCTAGTGTGGACCTGAGAAGGATAAAACCGGCATTGTAATGACCTGATAAGGATTCAATTAGCGACCTTCGAGATGAATGCCAGGCTTCCCACAAATACACTAGGAAAACTGTGTTTCTTTGATAAGATTCGGAGGGCCTTGAAATCAATGAGCCTAAACCAACAAATGTATCAATCAGGTTTCGGACGAGTCCTACCTCTTCTGGAAATTTGTTAATTGATTCCTCAATTACATGCTTTGATAGATCACCCTCTATCTTTCTGAACAATTCGAACCTATCCATTAAAATCAGACTAACGGTAGAGCATGTTATCATTTAACTTGATCCTGTAACTATAAACTCCACCATTTCATACCAAATTTGGCCTCAAATCTAGCTTGATTTCTTTTCATATACATCAAGCAGCATATCTAGAAAATCGCTTGTGTACATTCTTCGATTCTTCTTTTTTGCCTTGTGTATTGCAGCAATGATTCTATCGTAGGTCTCGTTTCGTATTGTGAGTGTGTTATATTCGCCTCTTGGCATCAATTACCATCATGAAAAACAATAATTAAAAATTCCGTCTTGATTTTTCCCTGATATTGTATCCAATTTTATATGAGTGAAATGACGCCACGTACTGTTCCGAGCGAGTACGCAAATCCCGCATGGGAGCATTCATCGTTTTTGTGCATGGAACATTCTACTCTTCCTTTCTTATAGTATATCTTTACTGGTTTTTTCAGCTTGTAATCCATAATTATTACATGATCATCGCTATATGCAAGCGGCTGAAACCTGATTCCATGCTCTAAAGCTTTGTCACGCAGGTCAAGTAACAAACCGACGCACTCTGATACTCCAATTGAGAAATCTATATTCTTGTACTCTTTTGCAATCTTGATCAATCTGTTTGCGACATCTTCATGTATCGTAAATGTCTTGAAGCCCTTCTGTGGCACAAATCTTTTTTAATTCAGTTTCTTGATAAATTATTGCTAGCATCATACTGGAAAAATGTACCGTATGTTGCATATATGCGCAATTCTTTTATTCAAGTAACCAATACTAGCAAATACTGAAATGACATAGGAGGATTTGGTATAATGATTAAAAATGAGACCACCGTGATGGATGCGGAATACAAATCGATTCATTATTCTTGTAGGTTGGACGCTGAGGTATACAGCTCCCTTGCAGATGAGGCCAAGCAAAAGGACATTTCAATGAACAACCTATTAAACCACGTTGCAAGGGAATATGTCAGAAAGAGAAGTTTTGAAAAGATCGGCATGACATCAGTGTGCAAGGATGCCCTAAGGGAAGTTTTTGATATGCTAGATGACAAGCAGCTAATCAAGCTTGCAACAAAACTTGGATCAAGCAATGCTGTAGAGTATGTAAGGATGTTATATCATGATACCAACAAGTTTTCCGTCTTGAAGTTTCTTGATCTGTGGGGCAGTAGATTTTCTGGATATGAACACAAGAATCACAACTTTGTACACAGGTTTTCAATTCCGCATGAAATCAACGAAAAGTATTCTTTGTTTATGAAAGAGTATATCACGTCATTTTTGGAATCGGCAATTAACGTACCTGTAAAGGTCCAATCAACTTCACGTGCGGTAATGTTTTCTGTTACAGATTAGATATCATAAAAATATCTGTGCACGCTGCTGTTCAATTTGCTCTCTTATTATCGTGATTTAGAACAAAAAAATTATTTTCTTGATAGAATTGATCCCGTATATTCATTCTATAGAAATATTTGTGCTCACTTGTGCTCGCATGTCTCCACTTGTCACCACTTTAATCCTACCATTTTATTAATCTCAAAAATAATTTCTGTATCAATAACATGAAAATACAAAACAAAAAGACAAAAACAGTGACGACAATCGTATCGGCACTAGTAATTGGACTGATAATGTTATCGCCAACTACTGTGATGCCAAACGTTAATGCGCAAACAGCTAACCATCTTCCTCCAGGAAAAGAATGGGCGGCACCACCAGTAACTACGAGCAATCCTTCTAAGATAGAAGTTCTTAATAATATGGCTTTAAAAAAGGCCGGATATATTGCCACTCCGATAGGATTTCTTCCACCAGAATGTGTCCGTGAAGACGGAAACAATGCCCATATCTACGAAGATGGTTCAGTAGATTTGGCTAATGGCACACACCTACCTCCATTACATTGCAACTATCATATACCATCTGGTTCTACAGCTCCATCAAACGCATGGGTAGAAGATGCTAGTACTTGCTATTGTCCTACTACTCCCCCAGCTATACAGAAGTTAAGTGGTGCGTGGACAGTACCACCAGCGCCTACATCCAATGATGGACAGACGATTTATCTCTGGATTGGACTACAACCTACTGCTAACAACACAGCACCGTTAATCCAACCTGTTCTAGAATGGGGTCAAGGTAGTGCTAATTATTGGCAAATAGCTAGCTGGTATTGTAGTACTACTTCAAATAGTAGTTGTCAAAGTTCAACATCCGTCTACTCAACTTCTGCTGGCAAGACCATTACTGGTACATTGACTGGAAGCAGCTGTAGTTCATCCACTGGTGTATGTGGTAGTTGGAACATACAGACAACCGATGGAACCAATGTAAGTACTTTAACGTACAGTGGTTCAACTGCACTTTATTGGTTGGATGGAGCTGTACTAGAAGAATGGAATGTCATCCAGTGCTCAGACTATCCTGCAGAGCATACTACTGGTACTCCATTTAATTCGTTCCTTGTAACGGATACTAGTGGCAACTCAGTAAGTCCATCTTGGACTGGTTACAAGTATCTAAATCAATGTAACAATAGTGTGTCAATTGTTGGAACTCAAGCCACTCTATACTACGGGAACTAACTATCTACAAGTAGAAAGAAACACACCCCCATTTTTTATTTTGTGTTGTTTATAGGTAACGATTGATTTGAAATGGAAATGTTGTTGGATAATGATTTTCAAAAAAACTTGTAACAGTTTTATATGTTAGTATCAGGTATGTCAAATATGCGATCTGTGTATATGATGATAACAGTCGCAGCTTTAGTTGGAATCAATACAGTTGCAATGCCAGTTTCAGCTCATAACGTAAGTGGCGGTAATGATGCTGTTACAAGAGAACTTTCTCCACTAAAACAAATCCAATCAGGTATAGCAGTAAATAATGTACTTTGTAATGTAGGCTTGCATTTAATAATCAAGACAGAAGACGGTTCTCCCGCATGCGTAAAACCAACCACAGCCAATATTTTAATAGAACGTGGTTGGGCAACTTCGATAATTACTACACCACTTACAGTACAACAAACATCTGAGAATAACACATTGCCTACATTCACACTATGCGATACGCCTTTTCCACAAAATTATACGGGTATAGCGGTCCTGTATATGCCTGTCAAATCTACTGGAAAGATATGTGTGAAATATTCAAATCCTGACTCCCCTGAACCAGTAGGAATTACATTCTTTGATGCAAATAACATACGTCAAAATGCCACAGGGATTACAACTTGGAATGATTCAGAAAACAATACAATTTCAAAAGGAAATTCTACCGTAGTATATTGGATAAAGACAGGTAATCAAACAGGATTTTATGGGCTGGCATTTTATTGCGGTGATTGGAAACCGCTTGCAGTTGGATATGACAGTAATTCTAACATGACTGCAGCAGACTTTCCATTCCTTAGAGAAACGATGCCGTGTCCTTTCGAACCATATCATGTTCAAATTGACAGCCTCACTGGAATAGGAGTCAAACACATTCCATAGAAAATGACTACATGAAAATCTCCTAACGTAGTATAGATGTCTGTTGGCTAGGCCTGCGTTTTCATACCACAACAGTCATTCCTCAAATTAAAGCGGAGGTAAGAGGTTACCTTTCTGAAGTTCAGGCACGAATTACCGGACTTTTTTAATACCAAAAATACCGTACTCCGTGCCTAACAACTCCATTTTACTTCGGAAGGCTAACCTTTTACAAGCGGAACAATTTGTAAAACCTGCTAACGCAATCTCAATTCCAGGTGGTGGTTGGATAACTCCCCTTCAAACAACTAACAGCAGTGGGGGAAAACTGAATATGCATGTAGAACAAGGAGTTGATGTTTCAGGAAAAATAATGCCACCGCCAGTTACAGAAAACATGGAATCGCCCCAACAATTCCAAACACCATTACACCAATTCAAAGCAAGAATACCTGCAAACAAGGTAGCATGTGCTGATGGGTTTGCGCTAGTCATAAAGTTAGAAGATGGTTCACCAGCATGTGTTAAACCTGTTACTGCACAGATATTGATAGAACGTGGTTGGGCAAGACCATCATAAATTAGCGACTCAAAAGACAGAATCTTGTTATCAAAAACATGACGAATCGTAGGATGCTAGGGAACGAAAAGTTCCCACTCGATCTAAAAGTATGTTTGATGAACTTGAGGGCAATTTCCTATTTGATAATAAAAAACGAGTTAATGAGAGTGGCTTTGAGATAGTCTGTGTTGAATAGCCAATGCCAAAGAAAAAAGGAAAGAGTGGTTTGACACTCACTGAGCATGTGCTGCAACCGCGTACTCTGTAGGCTGTGCACCTGCTGGAAGGGCACCTGCGGCCACGGTTATAGTCCAGGCTCCCGCCAATGGAGCGCCTATGTTGCACTCGGCAATAGTCAGCGTGGTGCCGCCTATGACAGGACATGGCGTTACAACACCGTTAGGCGCAGTAACTGACAGGGCCATCACCGGCTTTGAATTGGCATTGTCTACCATCAAACCGACATAAAGGTTGGCAACACCGGCAGCTACGTTGTAGTTGTAGGTGTTGGTCTGTCCTGCATTTACAGCATCTGTCCACATGGTGGGATTGCCAGGCAGGTTTGCAAATGCGGCTGGTGAAGATGACATTGCTAACACCGCTACTATTGCGGCGGAGATTGCAGCTATCCCAGCTCTATGTTTTTGGTTTCTGACATTTATTCTTGTCATCGTCCAGTACATTGGTAGTGGTGATAATAAGTTGGTAGGATTATTGTGGTGACAAATGAACACAATTGACCACAGGAAATCAATTTTGAAAAATAAGTCTTGATTCATGATACAAAAAAATAATTTTTTAACAGAATTTCTGATGTAGAATGATCGTTGCATAAAAATATTTGTGCTCACTTGTGCTCGCATGTCTCCACCTGTCACCACTTTAATCCTACCATTTTATTAATCTCGAAAATTATTTACGGTACAATCACATGAAAATACAAAACAACAAGACAAAAACAGCACCTACAAGCTACATCGCATTGGCATCAATGTTGATTGTTATCCTGTTGGGACAGAGTATTGTCGCTGCAAGTGCAGCGACTTCTGTAGGCTCAGGGACTACGGTGAAACACGTTCCCTTCTTCCA
>Ga0209061_1001189_pt1 | contig 46485 bp, 39 predicted proteins | sample Coa_R1_10_FD_187157 | JGI IMG/M metagenome (GOLD analysis project Ga0209061, IMG submission 187157) | Surface soil microbial communities from Centralia Pennsylvania, which are recovering from an underground coalmine fire - Coalmine... | ecosystem: Environmental > Terrestrial > Soil >...
TATCGTGATCGCGCCCTGGCTGAGCCGTGATGCTGTACTCCCCGCTTCGTTGCGCCACCGTCTCAGCCAGTGGGCTTCCCTTACCAGCTCGCTCTTGTTGCTGCTGCCAACGCTCTGGTTGAGTTTCGGCGGCGCAGGCACCAATCTGCTCTACACGCTTATCCTGATTGCTGAGGCGCTGGCCTTGCTCCTGCTCGGTATCGGGACGCGCTTGCGCGTCTTCATTCTCAGTGGCGCTGCCTTGATGATTGTTGGGACACTGCGCATTCTCTTCCTGCCCGTGCTCGGTCTGCCGCCCTCGCTGGCCCTGACAGTTCTGGGTGCTTTGCTGCTCGCCGTCGCCACCGCTTTAAGCCTTGCGCGTCATCGCCTGCGAGCAGCCTGGGTACGCTGGGAATAAGTACGGAATGGTTTTGTTGATTGAGGGCCAATATTCGTATATAATGCGCTTGTGAGTACTACTACTAAGCTGATGCGAGGGGTGGTTGGCCCGTTTCTTATAGTACAATCCCCGCAAGCTTCAGTGGATTGGAGCATAGGTGTATGGAACTTTCGCTGCGCCTGGATACGTTGGGCCTGGTAGAGATGAATTACCTGCGAAGTCGAGAACGTTATCGAGATTGGCCCCCATTTCAACTGCTCGCCGCTTCCCGGCAGGCAAGAATCATGGCCTACCTGACCCATGATGTGGCCGAGCAGTTGCACGAGCAGATATTGATGGTAGAGGCTGCCATTGGTTTGGATATTGGTGATGACGACGAGGATGAGGAAGATGAGGAGGACGAGGAGGAATTAACCGAGGAGGAGCAGGAACTCGAACTGGAAAACGGGGCCAGTGAGAGCAACAAGACGGCGGAGCGCGAGAGCAGTGCGTTTTCGCCCTCGTTTGCCCAGGCCCTCGAACGGCTCAATGAGCTGGCGCGCCAGCGCCTGCCGGAAGGCTCTAGCAGCACGACCGGTGAAAATGTTCCCTCTCTTCCCTCGGAATTGACATCTGAGATCGAGGCTACCCTGGACGAGGAGGACGCCATCGAGCAGCTTCAGGAGGCTTTTATCCAGATGATGGCAGTGGTGCGCGAACTGGCGGAGGAACTGGCCACCGACGCTCTGAAATTGACCAGCCGTTTCCGCTGTGGGCGTACAAAGATCGAGTTTGTGCAAGCTGAGATGAGCGAAGATGAGGACGAGGACGAAACGGGGAGCAATGAAGAGGAGGACGAGGAGGGCGAGATTGAGCTGGTGATGGTGCTGCAACTCTATGAAGAGGGGCACGCGCGATCGGATGACCTGCCCGTCGCAGAATTGCAACTCGATGTCGATGACTTTGAACGCCTTCACGAGACGCTTGATACCGCCTTTGAACACGAGAGGCGCAGCAGCCGCCGCCGCCGCTGATCTGTTGTCATGTTCTGTTGTGTGAGAGCGAAGTATCCTGATAGATACCCGGATGCTTCGCTCTCATTCACTTTTCTCATGAGGGTGTAGAGGTCTGTCAAAGACCGGTTGCGGCAAAAGGTTCAGCAGAGTATAATAGCCTGGGTATAGTTATATGCCTGTCGATAGACAGGCAGTGCCGAAACGCAGTCTGAGAGCAGAGAGGAACCGTTCTTATGCCAACCATCCATCCGAAGGACGAGAACCCGTACATTCTTGATGCAGAGAGCGCCGCGGAGATGACTCGCTTATTGCAGCAGGACCAGTTATTGACGAAGGGAATTGGTGGGTTGTTGCCCGCTCAGATTGATCCCGCACAGATACACGATGTGCTGGATATTGGCTGCGGCCCCGGCGGCTGGGTGCGCGATGTCGCCTTTACCTATCCAGAGATGGAGGTAACTGGCTTTGATCTGGCCCCCCGCATCGTTGAGTACGCGCAGGCTATGGCAAAGACGCAACGACTGGATAATGCCCACTATGTGGTCATGGATGCGCTCAAGCCGTTGGAGTTTCCCGATAACTCCTTCGATTTCGTCAATGGCCGTTTTCTCTTTGGCTTCATGTCAAAGCCTGCGTGGCCGCAACTGGTAAAGGAATGCATACGCATCCTGCGCCCCGGCGGCTTTCTGCGTCTGACCGAGGCCGAAGTGCCTATGGGTACCAGCCCTGCGGCGGAGAAACTTTATCATAAGCTTGCTGAGGCGATGAGTAAAGGCGGCAGGACGTTTTCTCCCGATGGCAGGCTGGTGGGTGTGATACCGGTGATCGGCGCGCTGCTGCGCGAAGCCGGATTTCAGCAGGTGCAGCATACTGCTCACATCCTCGAATGTTCCGCCGGTCAGGAAGCCTGGCACAGCTTCTATCAGGATTTCAAGATTGGCGTGGCCCTGGGCGAGCCGTTTCTACTGAAGGCTGGAGTCATCTCGAAAGAGGATTACGATGCAGCCTACCAGCAGGCGCTGGCGGATTTCTTAAGCGATGATTTTTGTTGCATCTGGCTTTATGTCAGCGTGGTGGGCCAGAAGCCTGCGGAGTAGCAACTAGAACGCGGAGTATCTTGCGATGTCGCGATCAATAACCATTGAGGACCTGTACCGTATCAAGTTTGTGAGCCAGCCGCGCATCTCGCCGGATGGGCAGCGCGTGGCCTTTGTCGTGACCCACATTGATGAGCGCAGGCACGATTATCGCTCGTCCATCTGGGTGACGGAGAGTGCGGGCGGCGAACCCCGACGCTTTACCACCGGCACTGCGAAGGCCGACAATCCCGCCTGGTCGCCTGATGGGCGCTGGCTGGCCTTTGTCACCGACCGCGAGGGCGAGCCTCCTGCTGGCGCTAAGGATGAGAAAGAGCAGAAAAAACATGGCAAGGGCAAGCCGCAAATCTGGCTCATTCCCGCCGATGGCGGTGAGGCGCACCAGCTTACTTTCATGCCGTTTGGCGCCTCGAACCCCGTCTGGTCGCCCGATGGCAAGCGCCTGCTGTTCAGCGCGCAGGTTGGGCCGGAGGATGAGGAGGACGAGGAGGGCAAGCCCCTGCCCAAAGCGCGTGTCATTGACCGCCTCTGGTACCGGCTCGATGGCGTTGGCTACATTTACGAGCGGCGCTCGCACCTCTTCCTGATCGATGCTGCCGGTGGCGAGCCGCAGCAGCTCACCGATGGCGACTGGGACGACGGCGACCCCACCTGGTCGCCAGATGGCTCGACCATCGCCTTCACCTCAAGTCGCGAAGAGGATCGCTGGCGGCTACCCACGCCGGATGTCTATACCCTGCGCATTCAGGATGGCAAAGCGGACGAGTTGCGCCGCCTGACCGACGGTTCGCTCGCCTGCGGCTCACCCGCGTGGTCGCGAGATGGCTCAACTATCGCCTTCCTCGCCTCGACCAAATATCGCTCAGGCGGCCATAACGACCTCTACATCATCCCTGCCAGCAGCGTCGAAAGCGCGGCCACCTGCCTGACGAGCGATTTTGAGGGCAGCATGATGGACTGGACGAACAGCGATATGGGGGACGATCACCTCATGCCCCGGCCCGTCTGGTCTGCCGACGGCAGAACGCTCTACGCACTGGCCTCCTATCACGGCGCCTCGCGTATCTACGCTATTCCCGTGAGCGGCGCGGGAACGAATCCAGCGACGCTCACGGCGGGCGAGGTGCATGTGCGTGACTTCAGCGCCGACCACGAGGCCGATAAGCTGGCCCTGCTGCTGGGCAGCGCCACGCGCCCGCCGGAGGTCTATACCTGTTCGCCTTCGCAGCCCGGCGAACTGCGCCGCGTTACCGGCTTCAACGACGAACTCTTCAGCGAATTGACGCTCTCCACCCCTGAATACATGCCCTACACAGGCTATGAGGGCTGGCCGATGGATGGCTGGATCCTCAAGCCGCAGAACTTTGATCCGACGAAGAAGTACCCGCTCATCCTGGAGATTCACGGCGGCCCGGCCACGCAGTATGGCTACGGCTTCTTCCACGAGATGCAGGTGCTGGCCGCTGCCGGTTACGTTATCCTCTACACCAACCCGCGCGGCAGCATCGGCTACGGGCGCGACTTCGCGCTGGCCGTGCGCGGGGCCTGGGGCGAGAAGGACTCGCTGGATATCATGGCGGGCGTCGATGCCCTGCTGGCGAAGGGCTACATCGACGAGCAGCGCATGGGCGTCACCGGCGGCAGCTACGGGGGCTTCATGACCAACTGGCTTATCGGCCATAACAATCGCTTCAAGGCTGCCGTCACGCAGCGCAGCGTCGTCAACCTGGCCTCCGATTTCGGCAGCAGCGACTTCGGCTGGACGTTTGCCGACGACGAATTGGATACAACGCCCTGGGACGATCTGGATCGCTACATGGAGCGTTCGCCCATCAAGTATGTCAAGAATATGCGCACGCCACTGCTGATCCTGCACAGCGAGCAAGACCTGCGCTGCAATATCGAGCAGGCGGAGCAGTTGTTTGCCGCGCTCAAATGGCTGGGCCGCGAAGTCCTCTTCGTGCGCTTCGAGGGCCAGAGTCACGGCCTCTCGCGCGGCGGCCATCCAAAACTGCGCCTCAAACGCCTGCACCTCATCCAGGACTGGTTTGATAAGTACCTGAAACAGGAGGGGAGCTAACAGGTATGCAGGTTGCCTTTCTGGGTGGAGCGAGTGGTGTGGGGGCCAGTTGCGTAGCGATCGAGCTGGCCGATCAGTGGATTGTCGTCGATGCCGGAGTGCGCACGGGCAATAATGCGGATCCGCTGCCCGATCTGGCGCAACTGGAGGGCAAGGATGTACGCGCCATCTTTGTTACGCATGCCCACGCCGACCACATCGGCGCGTTGCCGCTGCTGCATCGCGCCTTCCCGGCAACGCCCATCTTCGCCTCACGAGGCACCATGCTGCTGATGGAAGTTATGCTTGCCGACGCGCTGCGAGTCATGGCGAAGCGGGCAGCAGAAGAGATGGAACTGCCGCTCTACCCGGAATCGCTGGTAGCGGGCATGCTGACACAGGTGCGACCGCTGCCGGTCGGCGAGTCGCTGACGCTGCCCATGCTGCCCGGCATCACGATTCAGGCCACTCGCGCCGGCCATATTGCCGGGGCCGTCAGTATCGCCTTTGAGGCGGCGGACGGCTCGATCGTTGTCTCCGGCGATATTAGCAGTACGCCGCAGCGTACTGTCCCAGGCGCGGTTCCCCCATCGCTCAAACGCTGCGATCTGCTGGTGCTGGAATCGACCTATGGCGCGCGGTTGCACCCCAACCGGCAGGCGGAGGAGCAGCGACTGGCGCAGGCTGTTGCCGGGGGGCTGGAACGCGGCGGCCATGTTCTCATTCCCTGCTTTGGTCTGGGCAGAGGGCAGGAAATCCTGCTGCTGTTGCAGGCGGCGCAGGAGCAGGGCCAGATTCCTGATTTCCCCATCTATGTTGATGGCCTCGTGCGCCGCGTCTGCACTACCTACCAGCTTATTCCCGAATTTCTCACGCCGCGCCTGCAACGACAGATTCGCAAGGGCTATCTCCCCTTCAGCGGGCCGAATATCAACTTTGTGCGCGATGAACGCGAGCGCGAGCGCATTCTGGCCGGTCCTCCTGCCTGCATTCTTTCCAGCAGCGGCATGCTCACAGGCGGCCCCAGCGTCTGGTATGCCGGTCGGCTGGCTCCTGACCCCAACGCCTCTATTCTCATCACCGGCTACCAGGACGAAGAATCGCCGGGCCGCAAGTTGCTCGACCTTGCCGAACAGAAACACACCACGCTGGAACTGGACGGGCAGCAGGTGCAGGTGCAATGCACGGTAGCGAAATATAGCCTGAGCGCGCATGCCGACGGCGGCGAGCTTGCCGCCTTTGCTGCCGCCCTCAGGCCGCGCACCGTCGCCCTCGTTCACGGCGATGAAGAGGCCCGCAACGCCCTGCGTTCCCTGCTGACCGATACCGAGGTTGTCTTGCCGCTCAACGGCAGCAGTCTGACGCTTGAGGCGAAAAAGGCGAAAAAACGCGCGCAGGAAGAATCCACCGCTGCCGTGGTGGCGCTGCCGAAGGGCATTGGCGGCGGCAAAGAGTTCGAGTATCCCGATGTCGAGCGGCTCTGGCGCGCTGTCGTTGAAGTTCCTACACTGCGTATCGTCACGGCGCGCGAGCTGGCGCTGGTCTGGTATGGCGAGGCGACGGAGGAGACGACGGGAAGCATCCTCTATGTGCTGGCGCAGGATTACGAGCAACGCTACTTCATCCACCAGTCTGCTCTGGAAGAGGCGTATCGTGTGCGTGGGCAGCAGGAAGAACTGGCCGGCGATTTCCTGAGCGCCCTGCCCGGCAGCATCATTTTGCTGCTGGTCAGTCCTGAAAGCGCCAAGCCTGCCATCTGCCGTTCGATTGAGCCGGGGGCCGCCGTGCGCGCCTATCTGCCCAGAGGCGTCTCGCTGGAACGCACGCGTTTCCCTTTCTCCGCCATTCTTGAAGTGCTGGGACCGGCGCCGCAGGGTATCCTGCACTCCTATCAGAGCGCCTCGGCCTACCTGGCCGATCTGGTCAAGGCCATGAGACGCATCCGGCGCAACATCTCCGCGCACAGCCTGGCGCGTCAGTGCGAGGAAGATGTGGCCTATACGCTGTCAGACCTGTGCGCGATGGCCGGGCTGTTCCCGCAATCGCTGCATGACCGACTGGCGCTGGCAAAGGTCCTGCAACAGCATCCGCGCCTGTTTGTGCAGGACCGCGACCCCTTCGAGGGCGAAGGGCTGACACTCTACGGGCTGGCCCCGGAGTGGCGCGAGGCCCTTGAGGAACCGGAGGAATTCGAGAAGCCCGATCAGCACTGGATACTCTCCGTCATTGAACGCTACATTGGTTCGCCCCCGGATCTCTACCGGCGTAGCGTCGACCCGGACACCGGCGCGGTCGTGCTCTACTTCCACTTCCCGGAGCGCGCGCAGGAACGCTACGCTGAAGCCGTTGCCGCCGCCTCGGACGAGGCCGGAGTGCCAATTAGCTTCTCGCCCAACGCCCATCAGGGCGCGCTCGCCAGCGCCGCCCGCCAGTACCTGCCGCAAAGCCTGCGCGCTATGGCCACTCCCTCGATCTACTTTGATCGCTCTGTGGTCTCCATTCGCTGCATGGGGCAGGTGACAGAAGAGGACATTATTCGCGCCCAGACCAGATTTTACGAAAAGACCGGCTGGTACCTTGAGCTAGAGGGCGCGACAATCATACGAACAGCGTCACCCGCTCAAGCGCCAGAATATGCCCCGCTGAACGTACCTGTAGCGCCGTCGGTTAAGCCACCTGAGCCGATTGAGCCTGACATATCTCGTGAGCCTGCTGAGATTGATGAGCCTGATGAACCTGACGAGGTTGGCGAGTCAGATACAGTGGTTGAAACATCGCCTGTGCTGGCAGCCCCGTTGATCCAGCACGAGGCGATGCAGGTAGCGCAGCGCATGTTGAGCAGCCTTCCCGGCTATCAGAAGGTGGGGGTCGATGTATCAAGAGGCAGCTTATTGTTGCGTTTTCACTTCCCGCTTGCTGCACAGACGAAGTATGCCCCCATTTTTGAGGAGCTTGAGCGGAGGACAGGCTGGCGCGTGAGCGTGAATCCGGCAACAAACCAGCAGGCGCTGGCCGAAATGGCGCGCCAGGTGCTGCCTGCCGGGCTTGCCTGCGATGGCACGCCTTCGATTCGCCCGCAGCAACAGAAAGTAAGCGTGCAGTACGTGGGCAGCGCGGAAGCTGAGGCTATAGAGCAGGCCAGGCAACGTTTTCTGGATGAGACGGGCTGGCAGCTTGAACTGATCTCGCCTGAGAAGCACACGGCGCAGACGTCGGGGATGGTTCAGGGCGAGGCCATGTCGCTTGCCAGCGAGATGTTCCGCCAGGCCCCCGACTTCTATCGTGTGGGGGCCGATGGCAAAAAGGGCATTCTCTGGCTGCATTTCTACTTTCCCGACATCGCTCGTCAACGCTACAAAGAACAACTGGCCGATGTGGCCCACGCCACCGGCTGGCGCGTCTACGTCTACCCCTATGTGAATCGCGCCGCCCTCATCGACGCAGCGCGCCGCCTGCTCCCTGAAGGCATTGGCATCGACGGCAAGGCCACCGTCTATGAAGACAGCCGCACCCTGCACCTCACGTGTACCGGCCCGGTTGACGCTCAAACGAGAGAACGCATTCAGCAGCAATTTGCCGAGGAGACGGGCTGGACGTTTGACCTGCGCTCCCAGGCAGATGAATACCGCATCTCTTCGTTGCCATCAGAATTTTGAAACAGTCTTTGGCCTACCCGATGAGCGCCTGAGTATTCGCCAAGACGCCGCTTCTGGCGCCTGGCCGTATGTGAGTGGTGCGCTGCTTGCTGCTCGCAAAGTGCTGAAGGTAAGTGGGTTGGTGCGCCGATTGGATCGACTTCTTTTTTCTTGAGAGCGCGATGGCAAAAAGTCAGGGATGAATGCGAACTTCGGGGAGAATCATCGCAATTCAAGCCTTGACTTAATTAAGAAAATGCTTTATAATTATTATATGGATATGTTTGTCGCGCTTGCGGATCCTACCAGAAGGAACATCTTAGAATTGCTGGCTGGCAGGGGCGAGTTGCCTGCTACGGCCATCTACGAGCAGTTTGCTGTCAGTCCACAGGCGATTTCGCAGCATCTCAAGGTGCTGCGTGAGGCGAAGCTGGTGGAGATGGAGAAACGCGCGCAAAAGCACCTGTACCGCCTCAACCCGGAGACGCTGTCTCAATTTGAGACATGGGTTCAGCAGACAAGGCAGAGGTGGGAAGAGTCTTTTTAAACGTCGCGAAACCCTCTTCAGTCTCAAAGGAAGAGCTTGCCATCGCACAGGCCGTGAACACATTACACCCTTTCATTGTCTCGCGCCAGGAAGAAAAACTAGAGTGGGAGAATACAGAACTCCTCTTCAAGGCAATCATCGACCCGCAACTGATCCCGCAATGGTGGAGGCCGCGCTATCTCTCCACCGAGGTTGACAGGATGGACGTGAGACCCGGTGGAGAGTGGCGCTTTATCAATCGAGATGATCAGGGAAACGCATACGGGTTTCACGGTGTCTATCACGAAGTCCTTGCCCCCGAACGCATTATTGACACCTTTGAGTTTGAAGGGCTGCCGGAAGCGGGACATGTGGCCCTGGAGACGATGAAACTTGAGGCCCTGCCCGGCGGAAAAACCCGGCTCGTAACGCAGTCAGTCTTCCAGTCGGTTGCCGACCGCGATGGCGCGCTGCAGAGCGGCATGGAAACCGGCCTCAATGATACCCATGATCGCCTGACGGAACTGCTGGAAACGATGTCTCAATAACCTCTATTCTAGAGAACACAAAGATTGGAGAATCGCGTGGGAAAAGTTCTCTTTGGTCTTTCGATGTCACTGGATGGATTTATCGCCGACAAAAATGATGGTGTCTCGGAGGTGTTCGCCTGGATGGGAAACGGTACTCCCATCCACCTGGAACACATCCGCACGCTTGAGAGGCCGGGCGCAACACATCTCGCGTTGCGCGTGATCCGCCAATGAGACCATCCGCAGATGCGATTTGATCGTGCGCCGCGCACGATCAAATCGCATCTGCATCTCTTGTCATTTCTCCTCCTCTCTGCTACACTGTTCGCAGAATAGTAGTTTGAGAAAGGACAAATATGCCAGCACGTTCAGAAATCAAAGACACCCTGGCTGCTTCGGAAAAGGAAGTCAGCGCATATTTTGACGGGCTTAGTCAGGAAGACCTTGAGCGGCCATGCACGGCGAGTGGCGTTCCCGGCGAAGCTCCCTGGCGCGCCAAAGATCACTTTGCCCACCTCACAGCCAACGAGCAGGGGATTCAAACCTTGTTGCGCCTCACGCTCGCAGGTGGTTCTCTGCCAGAGAACATGACTCGTATGAACGCGGAGGAGCGGCTGGCCTGGGCGAACCAGCGCAATCAGACCTACGTCAATGCGCACCGCAATGACAGTATGGAGACGCTGCGCGCGAATCTTGCGGCAGCACGGCAGGAGACGCTGGCTCTGCTTGAGCAGTTCACAGACGAGCAACTGAGCGCGCCTGTATCTTCATCCTTTGTCAGGAATCTGACTGCTGGTGACCTCTTTGTCACGAATGCCCGGCATGCAAAGACCCATATCGCATGGATTGAGGAGGGATTGCGCCAGGGTTGAGGTGCGAGGATACGGGAGCGTTTTCTAATCCAGGGTCTCGAAAAGGAGTGTTTATGGATATCTGGCAACAGGTACTTGATTTTGAGCCTTTTCTTCGTTTACTGGATATTCAGGCGGAACTGCTCGGACCAGATGAAGTCGTACTGCGTCTTTCCCCGCGCCGGGAGATTTCTAATCACCTGGGCGGCCTGCATGGCGGCGCACAATTCACATTAGGAGAAACCACGGCTCTGACCGCTGCCGTGCTCTCGTTGGGAATGTCGCTCGATCAAGTGGCGGTGCTTACCAGGGGAGCGACAATTAGCTATCAAAAGACGGGTGTGGGTGATCTGGTGGCCCATGCCTGTGTCATGCACGAAGAACGCGAGGGTCTCCGGGCTACCTGGCAGACCCGAAGGCGTGCTCGCCTGAACGTTCCCGTTGAGGTTGCAGATGCATCAGGCCAGGTAGTCACCGTGCTTACCGTCGCGTGTCTCGTGTTGCCACGCTGATCGCTCCACCTGTAAGCGCGCATCCTTCGGCTTTTCTCCCCATACAGCCAGGATATAGTTCAGGCAAGCGAAGCCGTCGGAGAGCATATCCGCCATCGCTCGCTGGTACAACTGCTCGAATTCCTCTGTTGAGGAGACCACGCCAACCTTGAGGAAACGCGGTCGCGCCAGGATAAACATAGACCCTCAAGACCTGTTCAGGCGCGGGTAGGTGGTCGTAGCGGTCGGCGCTGAGATCGAAGGCTCTGGCTAAGTTGCTGCAACGCTTCCCCACGCGGTTACCATCTTCCACGTAGCGGCGAAATCCGGGTGGTGCATTTCAGTGAGCATCTGTTGATAGATCGCCTCGTAATCGTCAGGTAGACGTGTCCACTTGCGCAAGAATGGCAGTGCAGTGCGAAAAACTCGCGTCGAATCTTCAATAAAAAGCTCACCCTCAGGAGTGCCTGCGCGAAATTCCAGTGTATAGGTGCGTGTTTGCACCTGTTCAAGACCATGCTGGCGGAGCAGGAGTGGCACTTCACTCAGCGCACCTCTCCCATCGGGAGCAAAGGCGAGGCCCGCTTGATGGGCAGCCTGGACATTCAACAGTTGAAGGCGCATATGCGCAGGGCTATTGGACTCTGAACGCATCTCAGGTTCTGTGACCCGGACGATTCCGCCAGAGCGCGACACACGCTGGAATTCTTGTAGCAACTTGGGCCAGTCCCATCGGCGCAAGAAACTCGTGCCGAAGCGCAGATTGACCAGATCGAAGTAGCCTGTGGGAAATTCGAGCATGCGCAAGGCGTCCATGAGATGAAACTCCACTCGCTCCTGTACCGACTGGGCTTCGGCCTGTGCCTGCGCATAGTCCAGCAGGCGACCACTCCTGTCTACTCCCACCAGTTGTCGCATGTTCGGATAGGCTTTGGCCGCTTCAATCAGCCAGCCGCCAGTGCCACATCCAACATCAAGCACGCGCTGAAAACGCGCCGGGTCAGGTTGCTCCGGCAAGACGCCTCCCATGCTCGTAGTGATCATCCGGTCCTGCGCCGCTAAACGCCGCAGTTCATCTTCACCGGGTCCTTGCACAATGTAGGTGCTGGGATACTCGCGCCGCGAAGGGCCTGTGGGGGTGGACATAGTTCGCGCTCCTTGCTTCCTGCTTCTCGCATCCCATCACGTGGGGTGCTGTGACAAACTTTCTGCTTGCTCGGTTTGATTATACCTGAGAGGAGAGCGTTTGTCGAGTGCGCTGCGCCCGCTGTCTACCAGAGTTGAGGCAAGCCTGGCTGTGACCTTGACCCGTTTTCGAATCAGGGTTGTATCCGCAGCACGGAAGTTGCGGGAGAGCCACCAAATCGGGGGAAGGTCACTTTGCTTTATCGCTTAAATGCGAAGGCGCTTGCCGCCGGACGATAAGGGCGAATCATCCACACAGGGCGGCGCAACCCGTCCGCCCGGCGAGTCTGTGGTCGGGTCATGGCGAGCCACTGTTCATAGACCTGCTGCGCCTTGCATCGATCAACAAAGATATCGCCGTAGCGGTCTTCTGCGCGAGCCGGTTCAACCGTGACCTTCTGGTGCCAGCAATGCATGCCACTCACCGGATCAGGATGTACCCCAAATGTCAGGTTCTGATGCACCCCGGTCTCGCGCCAGAAGATGCGAGCGGAGTCCGGGTCCTCGCTCTCATAGGGCCGGACTCCCTCCACCTGTCGCATACGCCAGTTCCCGTCTTGTTGCCGCCCCAGTACGACGAGGGCGGATGTCCAACGATCCACGCCTGTGCTCGTCGCCAGTCGCCAGCGGCCCAGGTGGTGTGAGCAGGCCACCACACCCGGACGGATGCCCTCAGTAATCCAGGCGCGATTAATATAGTAGCCAATCTCCGTCGTTACCCGCACCAGATCACCCGTCTGCACGCCTATGCGTTCGGCATCGAGTGGATGTATCCAGACAGGATTGGCATTGGAGATCTCGTTGAGCCATTTGGCATTGCCTGAGCGGGTATGGATCAGCGTGGGCAACCGGAAGGTGGGAATGAGCAAGTATTCGCCCTGTTCGTGGTGGATGTTGGAGGGATGGACATGGCTACGAATATAGCTCGGGATAGCATATTCTGACCACCCCCAATCCTTGAGTGTTGAGGAGTAAAACTCCAGTTTGCGCGAAGGTGTCGGAAATCCTTCGCACGCCTTGCCATCGACCATGACGCCGATTTTCGCGCCCTCACGAGTAATGATACCCGTCCGTTCATCGATCTCCGCGCCTTCCAACTGAGCGGAGGTTAACTCGCGCTCATTGAGGGTCAGGACAGGTGCCTGTTCCTGTGGAATGGCAAAAGCCCCGTATTTCTGCATGTACGCCAGTGGCGTCAAGCCCTCTTTGCTGGCAGCTTCCGGCAGGCCGGGAACGCTGTGTTCAAAGATCCAGCGGTAGTATTCGGTAATGGTCAGCTTCTCACCGGGCCGGTAGGGTGACTCGAAGTACTTGCGAATACCCAGGCTGCCATCGGGGTCGATGCGCCAGGACAGTTCAATCCAGAACTCGTCCTCTTCCCATACCTCGCCGGGATTGGCCTGGTAGGTGTACTGTACCGGCTCGCCATGCCGTTCCCTGTAGACGCGCAGCACCGGCTGGCGGAAGCCGATCCAGCGGCCCGCGTGCGTCTCCTGGCTCATCAGGTCGTGCCGCTCGCTGGCGTGTCCCATCGGCAGCACATAGTCAGCATACCAGGCGGTCTCGTTCCAGGTCGGCGTTAAGGCGGCATGCAGTTCGATCTGCTGCTCGTTGGTGAGCGCCTCGATCCACGCTGTGCCGTCCGGGTTGGTCCAGACCGGGTTGTAGACGCGGGTGAAGTAGGCGGAAAGCTTGCCACGTCCCTCTTTTAAGAAGTAGGGAAGCAAGATGCTCATTTCGTAGTTGGCAAGTGGATACTCCGGAGGGTAGAGTAACTCGTTCCACACGTCGGGCAGGCTGGGTTTGAGGAAAGGCGCGGGAACAAACTTGTTCCAGCTATAGGGTGCGGTTCCTCCTGGCGTGCCGATGCTGCCCGTGAGAACCGAGAGGAACCAGAGCGCCCGCGAGACCTGCCAGCCGCCGAGATTGCCCGCAGTGGCGGCACGCCATGTATGGGCGGCAAATGCGGTTCCGGCGTGACCAATCTGGCGAGCAATATCGACAATTGTCTCCTCTGAAAGTCCACTTTCTTTCGCGGCAAAAGCAGGCGTATATTCAGCATAGAGGTTAACCAGCAGCTCGATGAAGCGTTCGAATGTCTGTGGCTCGTCCGCATGCTCAGCCGCCATGTACTGCTGCCAGTTGACCCAGCGCCGCATGTATTCCCGGTTATAGAGTCCCTCGACGAGGATGATGCGCGCCATCGCCAGCAGAACTGCCGCTTCCGAACCGGGCCAGGTCGGCAGCCAGTAATCGGCCATGCTGGCCGTGTTCGAGAGCCGAGGGTCCATCACCGCCAGCTTCGCCCCCTTCATTTTTCCCTCGATGATGCGCTGGGCGTGGGGATTGAAATAGTGTCCGGTTTCTAGATGCGCGCTGATGAGCAAGATGAAGCGAGCGTTGGCATGGTCGGGTGAGGGTCGATCAATCCCACACCAGATGTGGTAGCCGAAGCGCCCAGACGACGAGCAAACATTGGTATGGCTGTTGTGTCCATCGACGCCCCACGCGCCCAGAACGCGCTCCATGTAGCCATCGTGTCCCGGTCGCCCCACGTGATACATCACCTCGTCGCGACGGTTCTCGACAATGGCGGCGCGAATTTTGTCGGCAAAGGTATCAAGCGCCTCGTCCCAGGTAGTACGCTCCCATTTGCCCTCTCCACGCTTGCCGACCCGTTTCATAGGATAGAGAATGCGTTCCGGGTCGTGGATTTGATTGATGGTGGCCGGGCCCTTCGCGCAGTTGCGTCCCCGGCTGCCGGGGTGATAGGGGTTGCCCTCGAAACGCCGGACGTCTCCTGTCTCCTTATCAATATAGGCCATCAATCCGCACGCTGCTTCACAGTTGAAGCAGATGGTGGGAATAATTTCGTAGTGTTTCTCCACTTTGCGCGGCCACGCTTTCGCGTCATATTCCACCCAATCGTGCCAGCGCTCAGGTGGCGGACAGGAAGCCAGGTCGCGCACCGTCATCTGTTCTCCATTCGGTGCCATCGGTTGTGGTAAGCGTGTTTCTGTCATCTCTCTCTCCATCTTCAGGTACAATCTCTTTCGTTTTTCATGTCAGTATCGTGGGAGCCGTTCATGCGTGACACTGCTGCGCTAACTGAGCGGCACTACCTGCCCGGCTACGACAAAACAATGCTCGTAGGCGAAGAGACCAACCAGTGCCAGCAGACCAGCCAGCGCGGTCAGCACAGGCTGAAGAACGGGCAGCAGCAAGGCGAGAGCCAGCAGCGTAACAGGGATGAGCGAACCGGCGACAAAGAACAACCCCCAGAAGACCCTGGTCAATCTCTCCCCTCTGAACATATAGTGCGCCGCCGCTGCCACGTGACTGTTGGCGTGGGAGCCGAAGACTTCCACAAAGACCAGCAGGACGTGAACCACGATAGCGCAAAGTAAGGTAAGAGTGAAGAATGGGATCAATGGAGCGCCAGCAGCGAGCGCCCCGGCAAGGACACCAGACGCGGCTGCACCCGCCAGCACCGACTGAACCAGCAGGATGGGCAGCAACAAAGGACTTTGCCAGAAATCGCGCCCCTCGGCCTGACCAAACAGAAATGCAGTGTAGCCAGCCGCCGCCAATCCGAAGAGGGCGGCAGGAAGAAGTAGCACATGTAGAAGGGAGAAGAAGCCGAAGAGGGCGGCTCCAAACCAGAGCGCTTCGATCAGGCCAAAGATCGCCAGAATAGCGCCTCCCCAGACGAGCCAGGAGGTCGGATTCGCCTTCAACACAAGATAGAGGAAACGTTCAGGACGCTTGAGGTCGGCAACCAGCAGCACCAGTGTGAGGGCAATAAAGAAACCACCAATAACAGGAGCGCCGATACCCAGCAGGGCGTTCATGGAACCGCTCAAATTGCCGTATAAGCCATAGAGCGCCACTGCCAGCGCAGCCACGATCATGGCCCCGGCCCCCAGTGACTTTGTTCCCAGGTAGGCTGAAACCATCCAGCCCCACGGCGCTCGATTCTTCGGCGTATCGTAGACGAGATGCGCCTCAACCTGGGCGCTCCGTTCAGGTTCTGCTGGATGGTATGGTTTGAGCGGGTGAAGAGTCGTGGGGGGGCGCAGCGACTTACCAGCATCAATCGCGCTTTCGTTCTCGTGATGGGGCTTGAGAAGAGTACTCCACATGGTCATGTGCGGCAGTTCCTCGACCGCCGCTTCTGGATTGATGGCGGCCTCCTCGGCCCCTAAATAATACACATTGGGACCTGTTCCCTGCTCCGGCTTGCGCACGCGCACCGGTTGCCGGGCAAGCAACTGTGCGATCTCCGTGTTCGGATTATGCATATCACCGGCAATGATGGCATGCTCCGGGCAGACAACGACGCAGGCTGGCTCCAGCCCAACCTCGGTGCGGTGGGCGCAGTAGTTGCACTTGGCGGCAGTATGCGTATTGGGGTCGATATAGAGCGCATCGTAGGGGCAGGCCTGCATACAGGACTTGCAGCCGATACAGCGGCTGGAGTCGAAATCGACGATGCCATCAGCCCGCTTGTACAAAGCTCTGGTAGGACAGATAGCAACGCAAGGAGCATCATCGCAGTGATTGCAGCGGTTGACGAGAAAATAACGGCGCGAGTTGGGAAACTCCCCCTTCTCGATGTACTTGACCCACGTCCGGTAGACGCCGATGGGAACGTCGTGTTCAGCTTTACAGGCGACTGTACAGGCATGGCAACCGATACACTTGCGCTGGTCGATCACAAAGGCGTATTTGGTCATCAATGCTTCCCTCTTGTAGTGCAACAGAAACCTCTGGCGAGATGTCTCTGCTGTACAGATAGAAAAATCGGTGTCTTTCTTGTCAGTGTACGGAAGAAATGGTCATTTGTCTAATTTATTTCTCTCATGCTCTGCATAAGGATTTATTTATGATAACGGTACTGCCGTGCATAGGCCATAAAATCGCGTGCCAGAGGTCCAAAGTACTTTCCCTCCCGATAGAACATGACGAAAGCTCGCTTCAGTTCCAGGTCGGAGATGGGGATAGCACGCAGGTCGCCTGCCGCAACCTCTCGTATCACCGCCGCACTTGAGACAATACCCACGCCCAGATTGGATTCTACTGCCTTTTTGACCGGCTCGGTTCCCTGGAAGTGCATCGCTATTTTCAGTGTGTAACCGCGCTCACGAACGGTTTGTTCAATGAACTGCCGGGTACGCGAAATACTCTCTGGTACGATAAAGGGCAAAGTCACCACCTGCTCAAGCGTCAACGAGGATTGTGAGGCCAGGGGATGGCGTGGGGAGAGGATCAGGGTGAGCGTATCTACGCCGATCTCCTCAACCGTTAGCTCAGGCTGGACGATGGTGCCGCAGGCAAAGCCCAGGTCGATGATGCCCTGCCGCGTCCGCTCGATCAAGCGATCGGTCGCGTCAATCTGCAGGAGCAGTTCGCTATCGGGATGCTGCTCTTTATAGGAGGCCAGCAACGGAGGAACAATGTACATGCCGCCGGTGGTGTTTGCCGCCACCACGAGCCGCCCACGGACCGCCCCTTTCAGTTCTGCCAGCACGCGCTCGGCCTCGGCCTCAGCGTTGAGCATGGGCAGCGCGCACTGGTAGAGTGCCTGTCCCGCCTCTGTCACCACGAGCTGCTGTTTGACACGCTCCAGCAGTTTGACCTGTAAGCTGCGTTCCAGAGCCTGAATCTGAAGGCTGACCGCTGGTTGCGTCATAAACAGGGCTTCAGCCGCCTTTGTATAATTGCGGTGCTCGACGACGCTACAGAAGATGCGTAGTTGATGCAGGTTCATGTGATGGAACTCTACTCGTGTCTCTCAGGCGGAAGCATTTTCACTGGAGTTGCCTCAACCATTGTTTCTGTGCCTCCAGCGCCTGAGTAAAAATTGCGGCGTCTGGTGGATCGAGGAGCAGTTCAGGCTTCCCGGTGGGGGGCAAGCCGTCGGGGAAACGAAGCTGGATACGTGCGGCCTCCGACTGGCTGGCCCAGACGTAACAGGTTGGGGCTGGTATCACGGCTGGCTGGAGATCGTTCAACCCGAATACTGCCAGCACGGAAGCGGCGGCAGTCCGTCCCTGGGCTTCTGCTACCCCTGCCGCTCGCGGCAGCGGAGTAGCCGCAACATCTCCTGCCACCCAGATCATGTCCATCGCCGTTCGCTGGTGAGCATCGACCTGTACCAGCGCTCCATTACCCGGCAGCGTCTTCAGCAGAGCGGGCCGGCGATGTGGGGGAATAAAGAGTCCCAGGTCATAGGAGCACTGCCGTCCATCCGTTGCGACTAGCAGCCCATCCCGGCAGGCGGCGCTCTCAAGGTGGAAAGCCGTTTGGAGCATGACGTTGCCCCCGCGCAGCAACGCTTCCAGAAAGTTCGCCGCGTCATCACCTAAAGCCTGAATGGGACGTGCCTCCGGTGTGACAAGGACTACCTCGACCGCCTGATTGCGCTGCTGAAACAAGGCTTTGAGGGCAAGGGCGAGTCCATAAGGCGCTGGCGGGCAACGGTACGGCAGGGAGGTGATCGCCACCACGACGCGGCCTCCAGTGAATGACTGCACAGCCTGTCGTGCCTTCTCCGCACCGTCGAGTTCCCACACCGCGAAATTGCGTGTTCCGGCTGGAATGGCTGTAGTATCAGTCACCAGACCGGGAGCGGCAATAAGAGCATCCGCGTTGAGAACCGTGCCATCGGCCAGATAAACGCGACCGCTCTCCAATGCGATCACATCTCCTGACACAACCTGCGTCCCTGGCAAGGCGATTTGGTGACGGTAGAGTGAGATAGGTTTCATACCGAGAAGAACCGGAAGAATGCCAGGCAGAAAGCTTGCCAGGCCATCACGCTGAATAAGAGTTACGCTGACCTTTCCGCTTCCGGCAAGATGGCGTGCCGCCGCTAAGCCCGCGGGTCCTGCCCCAATAACCATGACTCCTGCTTTGCTCATAGATATCTCTCCTCTTCTCTCACCAACACCGAGCCACCCCATATTACGCCCTGGCTTTTTGAGCTTCTCGATTCGTATTGTTACATAAAGGATCGAAGGTAAACAAGAGCAATCAACTCCACTGATTGCTCAAAAACACAGCCTGTACCCAGGAAGAAGGGTTATGTATGCAATAACTGCTGATATCCTTCCTGAGTACAGGGCATAGAGGCAGCGCTCGTCAAACCTTTCTCAAGCGATGCCAGATCATGGAGCCAGGCGGTCATTTTTGACTCCCAGAGGGAGTTCCTCTCCTATCTTGAAGATCAAGGGGCGGCGGACAGGAGGAGATCGCACTGGGGATAACCCCCCCTTGCAGCAGCCAGCCAATAATACTATAGGTTGTGTCGACGGCCTTTGACGGCTGTGACCGATCAACTGGCTCGGAAGGAAGGGATACCAGGTGTATCTCTCCCTCACCAGGACGCTTTGCCTGCATAGACTCTTCTCCTGAGAGTTACGGGTGCGCGTGGGTCGCCTGGTCGTGCAATGAAAACAACGCGCTGTCCGGGTCTGTGCTGGTCGGTAAGCCCCGTGCCATCCAGTCAGGGACGCCCCCCTGCACAGCCACCACCTCGCGTCCGGTCGCGGCGATGATGCTGGCCGCGATCTCAGCGCGGTGGCCGCTGCGACAGATGGTCACTAACGGACGATCACGCGGGAGTTCATCGAGATGTTGGGGGAGATCACCGACGTGAAAATGCAAGGCGTCAGGGATATGTCCTTCGCGCCACTCATCGTCGCGGCGCACGTCCACCACGATGAACGGGCTATGCTGCTGCCAGCGTCTGTACAGCGTATCGACGTCGATGCGCTCAAAGCGTTCTACAGGCAAGGCTGCCGCCTTCCATGAGGCAATGCCGCCTTGCAGATAGCCCTGAGTCTGTTCGTAACCGATACGCACCAGCTGGACAACAGCCTCGCGACGGCCCTCCTCGTCCTCAATGAGCAGCATCAAGGGAACGTTGAAAGGTAAGAGCCAGCCCACGTAGGTGCCAAAAGAGCTATCCAGTTCGATATTGAAGGAACCAGGCACATGCTCCCTCGCAAAGGCATCACGGGGGCGTCCATCGACGAGTGGGATACCCGCGCTCATGCGTTGCCGCACCTCCTGGGGGGACAGAGCGAGCAGATCAGGCAGGCTGCCAAGGATGGTCGGCCCACCCTGATTGATGCCGTGCATGTAGTTGTAGTAGCGGGGGTAGGCGCTATAGCCAGCTATTTGCCGCCTGACGAAATCCTCCTCGCCCTTCGCCTGAGCGGCAGGGTTGACCAGACGTTCCTGTCCAATGGTTGTGCTGCGAGCAGGGGAAACGGCGCTGGCGGCGCAGAAGGAGCCAGCGCCATGTGTGGGATAGACCAGCACGCTATTGGGCAGCGTCTCCAGCAGTCGGCGCAGGGACTGGTACTGCTGGCGCGTCAGCGTAAGGGTCAGACCGGCGCCAAGCAAGTCGGTGCGGCCAGCGCCGCCAACAAGCATACTACCTCCGCTGAAGACGGCATAGGGGGCAGTACTCTCTGGCTTGTAGAGGACGTAACTGACATGTTCAGGGGTATGACCGGGAGTTGCCATGACCTGAAAGCTCAAATCTCCTACCTGGAAACGATCCCCATCCTGGATAGGCTGATGCTCGTAGGCCAACTGCGCCCCGGCGCTGGCAACAATCGCTGCGCCAGTCTGTGCCGCCAGCTCGCGTGCGCCAGTCACATAATCATTGTGGATGTGGGTTTCCAGAATATGGGTAATGCGTGCGTTCGCTTGCCGCGCAGCCGCCAGATAAATCTCCACGTCCCGACGTGGATCAACAATAGCGGCCATGCCACTCGCACCGTCAGTCACGAAATAGGATTGGTGACCCAATCCATCAAGAAAGAACTGTTCAACCTGCATCGCTGCGCCTCTTTGCCGCCATAAGTCGCGATGGTGCCTGCGTGCGGCTATCTCTCCAGGCACCACCAGCTTCATTGCCTCTCAACATTGCCTCGAACACTCTAAAAGAGTATAGTCTATACAAAGAGATATGTCAATATGTCGTCATAACGTATTATATTATCATACTCGATTCTACGGTATCCATTTCCCTTCCCATTACCATCGCCAGGAGCCTGGCGTTGCTCGCCTCAAACCCTTTGTACACCGGTTGCCATATGCTCTTTTCATTGCGTATAATGAGAGGGTAATATATGTCAACATAACATCATAATAAGTGAGTGAGATAGAGGAAAACTATGGTGATGCAGCAACTGACGCCGGGACCGATCCCGTTATATCATCAGATCAAGCAGATAGTGCATGCAGAGATTGAGCGCGGAGTCTACCATCCCGGTGACCGTCTGCCAACAGAGATAGAATTGATGCAGAGATATGGCGTCAGCCGCATTACCGTACGCCAGGCCCTTGATGAGTTGGAAACCGAGGGGGTGATTGTGCGTCGTCATGGTAAAGGGACCTATGTTGCTGAGAAACGAATCGAGCACGATCTGGTGCGGCTGACCGACTTTGTCGAGGATATGGAACTGGCCGGTCTCTCTCCCTCTTCTCAGGTTCTCGCGTTTCTCCATGAGCTTGCCAGCCAGGAAGTGGCCGAGGCGCTGACCCTGGCGGAAGGTGAGGAGGTGGTACGGGTAGACCGGTTGCGTCTGGCTAATGGGCGTCCTATTGCTTATGATACAACCTGGCTTCCGCTGCGTTTCGGTTTGCTGTTGTCTGAAGACGCCTTAGCCCACGAAACCATCTACCATATCCTGGAGACGCGCTATACCATTCCGGTCGAGGCCGGAACCTTCCACATTACTGCCGTCAGTGCCAGTGCCGAACAGGCCCAATTACTGGAGATCGCTCCTGGCAGCGGGCTTCTTTTGATCCAGCGCGTCTCCTACACGATAGGAAATGTTCCCGTCTACATCCAGCGGCGTTACTATCGTCCTGACCGCGTGAGCTATCGCGTCACCTTACAACGTCATGGGAATGCCATGGGTGGTATGACGGCCATCAGTGAACTGCGCCCTGTTTTTACCGAACAGCCCCCACCCGGGCAAGGAGCGGAATGATGTCTTCTCCTCAACCCCCGCTTTCCACTTCGTCGCAAGCTTCATCTCTGGAACAGTCAAAGGTGGTTTCCAGGAAGCGCGAGCGAAGGGCGTTCTCGATGGCCTCGCGCACGATGAGCCAGGGCAGGGGCTTGCCTTTGTCGAGAGAGCGTTGGCAACGTCCAGCGCCATTGCGGTCTCACCGCTCCACGCCTCCGGCAGGTTTGCGGGCAGGAGGTCGCGCTGCGGGATGGGCTGCGGCGGGCGCCGTAAGGTTGCCTCTTCGGTGAGCAGGTCAGGTGGCACGTCCTCGCCGTAGAAGCTGGCGCGACCGGCCAGCAGCCAGAGGCGTTTCTCTTTGACGGCAGCCTGCACTGCCGCGTTGATCACCTCGCGGCTGGCCGATGGGATGGCGAGCGGCTCTGAGTAGCCCTCTTTCTGGAGAGAGCGGACGCGACCGGCGAAGTAGGCGTACAGCTCACGCAGGGCGAGTTCGTCGCCTTGCCACAGGTCCGGCAGCGCGCCGGGAACCAGCAGGGCGAGGGCGAAAGTGCGCAGCACGCCGCCCAGCAGAGCGTCTTCGTCGCGCTCGTGTTCCTCTTCGCCATCGACAAGCTCTTCTTCGTCGGCAGTCCTGCTATCCAGCGCATCCTTCTGCTGATCGAGCGTCCGCTGCAACTACTGGATGGCACGACGAATGAATGTGCGCAGACCCAGAAAGAAGAACAGAGCGGTCCAGATCAGCATTCCTCCAAAGGCCCACAGAAAGCTCATATGCGGGTCCGCTGTCATCGTAGCGCGGAGCAGCTCGCTCATATAGGTCTGTGGATCGAGCAGAGCAATGGACTGGAGTAGCGGTACCGGTGCGAGAGCCGCCCAGGGAAAGTAAACACAGCCCAGGAATGACATGGGAACCAGTAATACGGTGAACACAATGTTAGATTGCGCCCCCCTTGTGGCGCTACCGATGAGCAGCCCCAGCGCAGACATCGCCAGACTACTCAAAAGGAGGGTAATCGCCAGTAACCAGTACGAATGGATATCCACGTGATAGAGAGCCGGGCCGAGGATCACCCATGCGAGCGGGAAGTACAGCACCGCGCAGGCAAAGGATTTGAGCGTTCCGGCGAGTATCTTCTCAATCCCCACAAGCCAGACAGGAATAGGAGAGAGCAGGCGGTCTTCAATCTCCCGTGTGTAGCTGAATTCGGCGATCAGGGGAGCGGATACCGACTGGACACTGAAGGAGAGAATGACGCTTCCTAAGATTCCTGGCAGAAGCACCTCAACGAAGGAAGCGGGTATGCCGCCGATAAAAGATTGCACGCGGCCCAACGCGAAAAGGAGCAGCGCAGGCTGGAGCAGCAGCAGGGAAGCAGTAACGTGAAACTGCTTGCCGGCCACAAGCATCTCTCGCCGGAGCATGGCAAGCAGCGTTACGGTTGCAGAAGACAGGGTAACACGCTGCGACTGATTGCCTGAGGCTCTATCCAGGGCAGCAGGACGTGTAGGAAGAACAGCACTCATGCTCTCAACTCCCTTCCGGTAAGAAAGATAAACAGATTCTCAAGACTGGGCCGGGACAGGCGAATCTCTCGTACTTTCACATGGGCCTGGCGCGCCGCGCAAACAATGTCGTCGCTGATATCTTGCGAAGAGGTGTAGAGTCGGAAAAGGACTCCTTCCTCTCTGGCGCTGTGTTCGCGGGTCCCGTCGGGAAGTTCTACCTGCTCCGCGCCGAAAATCTCACGCAGGTCGGCCAGAAATGTATCGACTGCTTCCTGGTTACAGGGAGCGATACGAACTTCCAGACGCGAGCCGCCCGGAACCATGCTTTTCAGCCTGTCAGGGGTGTCAAGGGCAAGGAGCCGCCCGTGATCGATAATCCCGACTCGATGGCAGAGCTTATCCGCCTCTTCCATGTTGTGGGTGGTGAGAATAACCGTTGTGCCGCGTTTGTTGGCGTCAACAATGGTGTCCCAGACAAACAACCTGGACTGTGGATCGAGGTTGGCAGTGGGTTCGTCCAGGAAAAGAATCTGCGGATCGGTCATGAGGGCGCGGGCGATCATAATGCGCTGGGCCATCCCACCGGAGAAATGATTGAGCTTTTGTTGCTTCCAGTTGGACAACCCCAGCCGCTTCAGCAGTTCATCCGCACGCCGTTCTCGCACTGCGCGCGGCACACCGAAGTACGCGGCATGAAAGATGAGATTTTCGCGAGCGTTCAATTCGTGATCCAGATTCGGGCGCTGCGCTACCACCGCGATATTCTTTTTCACCGTTGCGGGCGCTTTGCTCACATCCCAGCCGACAACACAGACCTGCCCTTCACTGGGACGAATGCGTGTGGTGAGAATACCAACAGTGGTTGTTTTGCCCGCGCCATTTGGTCCCAGCAGACCAAAGATTTCGCCCGCTTTTACCTTGAAACTGATACCGGCAAGAGCCGGCACCGGTACCCCGGCAAACCGCTTGACGAGGTTGCTGACCTCAATAGCCGCTGGTCCCGCCTCTTGCGACGCTCCATGCTCCATGCCTGTATCGCGCAATGCCTCCCGGGTTGGTTCGATGCTTGAAGGAGTCCCTTCGGCTTTGCCTTTAACCTGTGCCATAAGCTTGTTCCTCTTTCCTGATGAGAGATACCTCTTCCCATGTGTACGTGACGGCAAGATCAGGGGCAGTAACTCTTCTTGCCAGCAATACTATAGCAGGGATGGCCTGAAGACCGTGTAGCAACTTTGTTGACAAAAACGATGACAGAGACACAAAAGAGCGGGAAACGGTTGTTTGAGCAAATGATAGCCGACCACGATCACATCACGAGTGTCAATAGACCACTGACAGAGCAGCAATGCCTGTCATGGTAATATCCCCTCAGCATAGTAGGAGATTCAGCCGGGAAGAGGGAGGTTTGAGATGAGTGCTTTCGATCAATCGTGGCACAGTATCCATATCTACTACTACGATGTAAACAAAGACGCGCTGTTGCTAGACTGTGTGCGTCCACTGATCGCAACGCTCTATAAACGAGGTTGGGCAGATCGAAGCTACTTCACCCGTCACTGGCAGGGTGGGTCTCACCTGCGGCTGCACGTTCATGCAGATCATGCCCTCTTTGAGAGCGAGATCGCTCCTTGCGTCGTCGGTGAAGTGGAGGCGTATCTGTATGAGCATCCCTCCGGCGGCAGCTTTACGAGTGAAGAAGCTGTACGTCAGTATCAGCGCCGAAGCAATATGACGCTTGAGCAGCTTGCTTACGTTGCCCCCGTCCCGAATAATTCTCTTCACCTCGCTCCCTACAGGCAACCGGTCGGCATTGGCTCACCAGAGTTGGCGTGCTTCCTGGAGGACTATTACGGAGAAACAACTGATCTCGCTTTCACCATTATCGAGCAAACGCGCAATGATTATCGTGGCCGCCTCAATGCCTGCTTTGATCAGCTTGTTGCCTTCGTCGCGGCAGGGTCGCTCATTCCCCTGGCAGGTGCCTATATGTCCTACCGTTCCCACGCGGAAGCCTATATTGTCTGTGAGCCAGACGTAGAGGAACCTCGACTCCGCCGCAGGCGTTTTGAACGGGCGTTTCATGAGCGGCATGACGCCGTAATGCGGCGCATCACCTTCCTGCTTGATGCTCTCAATGCCGCACCTGAGCGACTGGCAAACTGGCTCCCCCCGCTGATTGCCCTGCACCGGCGCTATGGCGAAAAGGCGCTGCAGGGAGTCCTGGAAGGGTCCTTCAGACTGAATGGAAACAGCCATTCCAGGGAATACCGGCTGAGCGCAAGCGACTTTCACGCGGCAGTAGCTACGAATCTGGCCGTGAAACAGCATCAGAACAGCCCGTATGTTCTTGCTCAGCGTATCGTTCTCAACTTCCTGTATCTTCATCTAAGCCGACTTGGCCTGTTGAACGAGGATCGATACCTCCTGGACTATTACATCGCGGGAGGTATCGAGGAGCTATGTCATATTTCTCCCGTTGATGTCATTCGTAACTTCAAGGGATTCGCGCCGGGAACTCCCAGTTGATCTGCGTACCTCTGGTAGAGCAGGTAAAGCAGGCAAACTTCTTCGCGCGGAAAAATTCCCAGCCGATTGCTGAGCATGTGGGTGTACGAAACCAGGATGGAGGGAAGAGATGTCGTCAACAACCCTGCACGCTCCAGTTCGTTGAGCGCTCTGACCCGTTCTCTGATCTCTGCTAGCCATGCCTGTACAATCGGTTGCCAGACAGCTCTGCCGGGGTGAGCGGTCGCAGGGGCATCTACAGGGATGAGACGGGATAGCGCCAGGTGGTACCGTTGATACTCGTTGGCGAATCTGCGTAGATGTTCAGGGGTCAGCCAGGGGGATGACAGCCAGTGAGCCAGCTGGCTGCCAAAGGACGCCAGTTTTTGTTGAGCGGAGAAGCCCTGCGCCTCCGCCGTTGCTTCCATGAGCAGGAGCAAGGCATTCTGGCGCGGACCAATCCCCGCCCGTTCGTTTTCAAGAACGTGGAGAGCAAGGTAGCTGGATTGCTGGAAATGCTGCTCGCTGATGCACAGCCCTTCCAGCCCTCCATAGCGGTCGGTTTCGGGTTCGTAGCGATCATACTCATACGACGGCACCGGACGCGCTTTGCTGTCTGGCCAATGGGGCTGCCAGTCGGGGTCATCCAGACGCGCCGGATCGTGGTCGCCTGGTTCAATAAGCGTCAGGCCACGCCGGGCAAAAAAACGTCCAATCTGGTCGTTCAAGTATGGCTGCACCCGCTTAGAGAATGCCTGCCGCTCGCCGTACAGGCGTAAGCGCAGATGATAGCCACCTTCGACATAACGGATGAAAAAGAAGCGCGAGATGAGGCCATGGAGCCGTAACGCATCCTCCAGCGGACGAATCAGGCCCAGGACAACGTCATCACCCATCACTTGCGGACAGTAGATTCTCACGTAAAGCCAGCCGAGATGCAGTTCTTCTTGCATGCTGGAGGGGCTGCTTGCGGCATTGGCCCGCTCAGGAAAGGGTGAAGGTATAAGATGAGCCATAGCTGTTTTGCCTCTCTCTGCGCTGCTTTCGTGTGCCTGACGTGCGCAGGCAGGTTTTCGACAGCATATCCTCTTCTTCATCTGCCTCAATCAGTCCCAACCGGGTAGCCCGCGTGATGGCTTCGGCCTTGTTTAGCGCATTGAGCTTGCTCAAGACGCGATACCAGTACGTGCGAACGCTGGATTCACTCAGATACAGGGCGGCGGCGATCTCCTTACTGGTTTCTCCTCTGGCAACCCGATTGAGAATCTGGCGCTCCCTCTCTGAAAGCAGGCGGGTTACGCGAAGAACTGCCTCATGCCCGGCATCGTCAAGCTGTTGACGGCGCAATCTGGTTACGTCCTCCTCGAACCAGAGCCCGCCCAGCGAGACGACATGCAGCGCCTGGCGAAAGGTCTCGATGGAGACGGAGGTATACACATAGCCACGAGCGCCGCTTGCGAAGGCAATATGCGTGCAGGTTTGATCTACTCGATCGGCGAGAACGATCACGCGAGCAATGCCACAGAGGGAGCAGAGGATCGTCTCCATTGCCTCCTGCCGCTCGCCCGTCAGAATGTCCATATCTACAATGATCACGTCGGGTACCGGCAGGGCTGGGGGATCGAGGGGACACGGGAGCGTCTGCTCAACGCTTTGTAGCGTAAAACCGCTCCCTTCTCCACAGATAGAGCGCAACGCTACCTGATAGAGTTCACGGGGACTAAATAAAGAGATACGAACGCTGGTTGTGGCTGCTCTGTTACAGGGAGCACCAATATCTGGCTGTGTCATGTGTAATGTCATCTTGCTTCATCCTCCGGGGTTTGCCGACTGCCTGGTGAAAGATAGGCAAGAACGGCCTGGCTGAATTCGTGCAGATCATGAGCGGTTATTCCGAGGAGAATCGCCTCTTCCCGCTCTGTCAACTCAAAACCTCGCGCTTTCGCGGAACCAACCGGGTCTGCTAAGAGTTGCCGACAAAATGTCTGGTCAACGATTGCCAGACCAAGCATTTCATTGATACTTTGCCAGGACATCATCAACCTCTGAACTAGAATCGCGCTAAGCGATGCGCTAACCTCTTCACTTAAAACCAGGGATAGGGTTCGAGGAGGGCGCCGGACAACACAATGAAGAGAATTGCGCCAGCCAGCACGAAGCTGATGGAATACACGAAAACGATATACCTGGACAACGACGAAACGATGGAAGTTCTGAGACAGGACAACATATACTTGTTTGCTCCTTTGCTTTCCAGGCATGACAACGGTCTCTCGCCTGCTGTTGATAAGGTCACCGGATGCAGGAAACGATGCTCTTGCCCGCTACTTGTCAAGCAGCTCTGTTTGAAGCATAATGCTAGTGTGTTTACAATCTGTTCGCACTACATGGGCATCATTCGCATTTCGTTTACAAAGGTGTTTACAGGAGAAGTACCTGCTTCTCTTTCCCGGCATCAGGGAAAATTGGAAGCGGTATGAATTGCAACAGGAAGCCAGGATGAGACCCACAGAAGGGACTGACGAATGGATGACACGCTCTCTTCACGAAAAGTGACCGGTCCCGTACTTCCCCCGACCGTGCTACACCGTCCATCCCTTGTAGCGGCCCTGAACGAAGCTGTCGAGGGGGAGATAGAGCTGGCAGGTGGAAGGAAAGCGCCGCGCCGCAAGCTGGTGCTGGTCTGTGCGCCTGCAGGGTATGGCAAGACAACGCTGCTGGCCGATTTCGCCGCGCAGACCAGCAGAGCGTGCTGCTGGTGTATTCTCGATCACGTCGATAATGACAAAATCACGTTTCTTGAACACCTGCTGGCCAGTATCCGCCAGCGTTTCCCCGCCTTTGGCGCCTCGCTTGATCGCTGGCTGACCAGTACCCTGACGCTAGATACAGAAGAACCTGCCCGGCCTGATCTGCTCGAAACAGTCGCAGAGGTTCTGGCCTCTGCGCTGGCGGCGGAAATTACTGAACGCTTCGCGTTGATTCTCTGTGACTATCATGAAGTCAACCAGAATCGGGAGATCAATCTACTGCTCGACCACTTTATCCGGCGGCAGCCTGCCTCGTGCGTGTTGCTTATCGAAAGTCGGGCTGTACCCGGCCTGGTGTTCGCCCCACTGCTGACACGCCAGGAGGTGCTGGGCATAGGCAGTAGCGACCTCCATTTCAGCGCACAGGAAATTCGCGACCTCGCACGCATCCAGCATATCACCTTGAGAGAGGGCGAAGCGGAGCAACTGGAACAATCATTTAATGGGTGGATCGCAGGAATATTACTGGGTACACGTCTGGGGGACCTTCATTCCCGGCCTATTGTTGGTTCATCAGAAGCAGGCTGGAACGCACCGGCGATTAAGATGAATCGGGAGATTCTCTTCGCGTACCTTGTCAAAGAGGTATTCAGGCGCGAGCCGGACGCCTATCAATTTCTTAGAGAAGCGATTGTGCTGCGGCGTATGACTCCCGATCTCTGTAGTACCCTGCTCGGTATATCCAATACCGCCTGGCAACTCGCCTATCTAGAACGGCAGGGCCTGTTCGTCACCCATTATGACGAGGGGGCGCAGAGATATTATGTCTGCCACCCCGCTTTGCGTGATTTGCTCTATGAGGAACTGCGCGCCCAAGACCCTGGACGACTGGTCGAGTTGCACGGCAGAGCCGCGGAGATCTTCCGGGGCGTGGACAGCGGCGAGGCGATTTTCCATGCGCTGGCTGCCGGGATGTATGATGTCGCGGCTGCACTTATCGGGCAGGTTTGCGGCCAACAATTTGCCCAGGGACGACTGATCCTCCTCGCCGGGTGGATCGATGCCTTACCTTCCGACACTCTTGCGCGTTATCCTCAGCTACTGCTCGTGCGCGCCAACATTTTTCTAGCGACTGGCGAGCACACTCAGGCGCAACCGCTGCTCGATCGCGCGCGGGCAGCAATCGAGCCGGACGCCGATGAAGCGCCGGTCTTGCAGGCCCAGATTTTTATCGCTCGCAGCAGCATTCTGTTCCAGCAAGGCGATTATCATGAAGCGCAGGCTCTTTGTCAGCAGGCACTTGATCTGCTGCCGCCCGACGAGGTTGTTTTGCGAGCGGAGGCACATCAGCAACTCGGCACCAGTGCAGGCCTGAATGGCAGTTTCGCTACCTGCATCAGAGAGTTGCAGCGCGCCCTGCAACTGCGCGGTTGCGACACTCAAACGCGCCAGGTTGCCAGGCTGCACAGTCTCCTCGCCAATGCTTACGAGATGGTAGGGAATCACGTCCTTTCCGAGCATCATCGCGCCCGTGCTGTCCACTGTTGGGAGCATCTGGGCAGCGAGTGGGGCAAGATCAATAACCTCATTGGGCTGGGAGTGGCCAGACAGCGCCAGGGAGCATTGAAGGAGGCGGAGCAGATTCTCAAGAAAGCTCTCGCGGCCTCACGTGGAACGATCGGCTATCGACGCGGGGAAGCCTATGCCTTAATCAGTCTGGGAGATGTTTACCAGGATCAAGATGATTATCTCCAGGCCCTTTCTGCCTTCGAAGAAGGGTTGATGTTAGCCCGGCAGCAGGCGGATGCCTATCTGCTCAACTACGCCCTGTGCGCCCTGGCCATCACCTACCTGCTGCTCGGTGACTCGCAGACCGCTCTCGTGATAATTTCACAGATCGACCAGGCTCGTCTCGCGGATACTCACGGCTATGAATACGCGCAGCATGAGTTGACGCTTGGCACCATTCTCCTCTACCAGCAGCACTTCGGCGAAGCCCTCACCCACCTGACAACGGCGGAGAAAACGCTGCAAGCATCCGGCTCGAAACGCGAGCAGCTGCAGGCGGCCATTCGCCTTGCTTCCTGCCTGCTCGGCCTGAAAGACCTTTCCGGCGCGCTTCGCCAGGCAAAAGGGGCGATAGCTGAAGCCCGGAGCAGCAATTATGAGCAAATCATTCAGATTGAGCTTCATCGTAGCCCTGATCTCTTGCGTGCGGTCTATCCTGGCGGGGAAGAGGCGGATCAGGATGAACTGGGGGATGAGGAGGCAGACGTTGCGGCGCTGCCAGCAGGTGAGGCTGCCTTGCTGCCCCATCCGGATACGGTAACGGTAACGGCACAGAGACGTTCCTCTCTGCGCATCCTGGCTTTTGGAGAACCGTCTGTTTATGTGAATGGTCAGCTGATTACTCACTGGCGTATGGCTCGCTCCCTGGAACTCTTTTTTCTCTTGCTCAACGCTTCACACCCCCTTTCTAAGGAGTCAATTGTGACTGCGCTCTGGCCTGAAACCGATGAGCAGACCGATCAGACGTTTCGCTCGACGCTCTATTATCTGCGTCGAGCGTTGGGCAAGTCATGCGTCACCTCGATCCGTGGCGCTTTCAAGCTGAACCTGACCGCCGAGTATGAAGATGTCTGGTATGATGTCTCTCTGTTCCAGCGACACTATGAATCCGCCCGGCAGGCGCTGGGAAAAAAAGACGATACTGCGAGCAGTAGCGCCTTCCAGGAGATGGTCACGCTTTACCGGGGCGATTACCTGCAGTCGTTCTACAGTAACTGGTGCATCGCACGGCGAGAACAATTGCGGCAGGCCTACGTCGATGCACATCACCAGAGCGCACTCATTGCCTGGCGCAATCAGCAATTGGACAGGAGTATATTTCACTGGCAACACCTGCTAACAGTTGATGCCTGTCTGGAATCTGCTCATTACGGGCTGATGCGCTGCTATCTACGGCAGAGCAGGCGCGGGCTGGCGCTCAGGCAATACCAGCGTTGTGTTACTTCGTTGCATGATGAACTGGGAGCCACACCTGGTCAGGCCATTCAGCGTCTCTACGAGCGCCTCATCAAGGATTCCTAGCCAGTTTCGCCCGGTAAATTTCTCCACATCTGACCATCCTGCTGTCGCTCTCTGTGACAGCAGGATAGTGACAGCATGCCAATCCTCCCTACGCTATGCTTACTAGCAGCAGAGAGGCAATGAACGATCATCGTCTGACAGGCGCAGCACCTCTTGCCTGATGATGATCGTTCCATCTTTCGCGCGCTTGCTGCGCGGTCGGGCAATTGCACGAAAGCTGGCGGCAGGAGGGGTTCTCTCTCTCCCTGCCTGGACGTTGCCTGTGCTATTGATGACAGTTGTTACATGTATCACAGTTCATCTGGTTACAAGGAGGAACAAGCATGAGTTATGATCAGGAGATCCCGGTCCTTGCCGTTGAGGATCTGGAAGAAGAGCTGATTGAGATCACGCCTGTGGCGATCTACGAGCAGAGCGATGCTCTGGACCTGCCGGAGACTGGCGCCTCATACTCACCACACGGAGCTTCCTGTTCGGTCGTTCTCTGCTGCTGCGTGGAAGAGTAGCCGTTTTCGGATGGCGTGTGTCCAGGTCGACCCTGGCCGTAGACCGTATCTGGTAGACATACCGATGGTCAGGGTGGCCCTGGCACACCCCTGTTCCGCCTGACTCTGTAGCACTTGCAAGGAAGGAAGAAGAATCCGATGCGTCCCAGGTTGAAAAGCGACACCTTCTCTATCCCGGTCGAGGATGGTCTCTATTTACGCAATAACGAACACTCTCTGGTTTTGAAAGGCAAGACGCTCGCTCTCTGGATGGAGCGGATCGCCCCCCTGCTCGATGGAAACCACGATCTGGAATACCTCTGCCGGAATTTGCCGACGGAAAAGCAGGCGATGGTCAGCAGGCTGGTTTCTATCCTGCTCGAGCAAGGGTATGCCAGAGATTGCTCCGCCGACGAGCCACACACTCTTTCTCCCTTGCTTCAAGACATCTATAGCTCCGCCATTGCCTTTATCGATTACCACACCGGCTCTGGTCCCTATCGTTTCCAGCAGTTCCTCGCGCAGCCCTTGCTGGCTATCGCGTCAGGAGATGCGCTCGTGGCCCTGGCACATGCTCTGCTGGAAACCGGCAACCGTCACATCTACCTTGCCGACAGCGGCGAGGGGTCGACCGATTACGATCGTATCTCGGCACTGCTCTCTACGCTCCAGGCTGACCGTGATGCGGACCTCACCCTTCACACTGCTCACATTGAAAACTGGAACGATGACGACTCTATGCAGGAAATGCTCAAAGCATATACATGTGTTCTCTTGTTCAGTACGGGGCGCTCCCCTGTCTTTGTCCAGCGGCTCTCCGCGCTCTGTTACCGTGCCGGAACAGTATTCATCCCGGCTGTGACGCTGCCTCACGAGGTTGTGATCGGACCAACGCAGCATCCCGGCAAGCCCGCCTGCTGGCAGTGCTACCGGCTGCGGCACGGCTCAGCCCGCCAGGCCGCTGTCGACAGCGAGGACGCTAGCTCGCCTCCGGGCAAGACGGCTATTGCCCTGACGGCCAACCTGCTCGTGCTTGAGTGCTTCAAACAGGCCACTGAAATTCAGAAGGAGACGCTTGACGGTCAGGTATTCGTGCTTGGCCTGCAGCGGCTGGAAAGCTCGCTGCATCCTGTCTTTCCGCATCCCCTCTGCCCTGTCTGCTCACAGCCCTCTCTGCCATCAGCGGATCACCTTTCTCATGAAATAGCTCGTCTCCAGCAGCGCGAGCCCGCGCCTGTCAGGGAGGAATTTCTCAAACAGACTGAACGCTGGATCGACGAGCAGGGAGGAATTTTCGTTCGCCTCGATGAACAGGATTTTTATCAGCTTCCTCTCGTGCGCTGCCGCGTCGCAGTGGCACTGCCACCGGCCTCTCTCGAGACGCAACTGGCGGCCCACGCTGCCGGGCTGGATTATCTGGAAGTGCGCGAGCTTGCGCTCCGGCAGGCAGCAGCCCTGTACCTGGAACGTCTGGTTGACTCACGCGAGCTGCTGCTGGCCTCTTACGCGGAACTTGCCTCGCGCCAGGCCATTGTGTGCCCGGAGGATATTTTCTCCTGGCAAGCAAACACTTTCACCGTTGAACAGCCTCTTGCCTGGTGCCAGGCATGGCAGCTCGATAAGGGCCACGCGGTCCTTATGCCGACTGCTGCTGCTTACCCTTCTACGGTCTGGAACATCCACGAAGGAGAGAGACTGTTCCGCCAGCATACCCCCGGAACCGGGGTTGGAGCTAGCTGGCACGAAGCGTTAGCGCGTGGATTGCTGGATCTCGCCTCCGCTATCGACCGGGAGGCTGACTCAGGGGACAGCCCTTCTCGTCTTCTCGCCCGGACGGCTTATGCTGGCGACAGTGTCTGTGCTGCCTATCTCAAGATGCTCGACATCATGGAGGAGGAGGTGCGCCTGGAGGAGAGAACCGGGGCCAGTGGCTTACCGCAGATCGTCGCCTCTCTGGGGGCGCGCCGTGTTGGTCTGACAACGCACTGGAACGCTCTGGCAGCCGCCCGCGACGCGCTCAAGGGCGCTGTACTGACGGCCCAGATAAGGCGATTCCCCGCTCCAGGTGATGAGCAATTGATGGAAGAGAGGCAGTCAGTCGAAGAAGATTGCTCTGCGGGCATGGCGGATATTACTATGACAACCAACCTGCCCCCTTCCCTGGCGACTGAGACAGATTTCGAGGTAGCCGCTCAGGCCCTTCAAACCTGTTTTCGGCGCAGAGGGTGGGCGCTTCTCGTCGTTCCCCTGGGGAGAGATTGCACTGTTGCCGGTATGATCGGTTGCGCATTACGTATTGTGGCGGTTCGTTCAACAACGACGGCAGCAGCGACCAACCTGTTATGAGAGAAGGAGCGAGATGAGCCATGCCAACGACCAGGGAATTGGTTCAGCCATACACGACCCCTCTTGCCATGTCAATGGTTGCTCTGGTGGGAGATGGCCAGTTGGCCAGCGTGTTGATGCGCCGACTGGAGAATGCCACCGACATCACCGTGTCCGGCTATCGCTCTCTGAAAGATTTTTCGCTTGCCTGTAATGGTGGGCAAACGGCGCTTGTGGTCGCCGTCAGCGATTTCTGGCGACCGGCTCACGACTATGCGTTACAAAGCTGGTGCAGCAAACACCATGTTGCCTTCCTGCGCGCTGGCATCTGGCAGCGCGAAGCGGCGATCGGGCCGCTCGTGCTTGCAGGGGTGCCGGGATGTGTCGAGTGTGCCGAGCGGCGGCGTTGGCGAGCCGCCATTCATGACATGCCTCATGCAGTCCACTTCCTTGAATGGTGTAAGGATGACGAGCGGATAATGGCACGGCTCGCCAATCCCTGGGCCACCGCGATAGCGTTGGATACTGTTGGTGCGCTGGCCGCGCTCGAAATACAAACGTTTATCAGCCAGGGTGTGCCTCATATGGGACTCCACAGCGTTCGCTTTGTGGAACTTCGTTCTCTCGGCAGCACATGCCACACCTTTCTCCCTGATCCTCTCTGTCCTCTCTGCGGTCAGATGATCGAAGATGATGGCGCCGACGCTGTGCTGCATTTCGTGCCGCGCCTGCGTTCAACCGATCACCCTTACCGACTGCGTTCGCTTGATGAGGAGGTAGAGGTACTGGAAAAGCAGTACGTCGATCCTCTCCTGGGTATCCAGGTTGAACCAACTGCCGCTATTCGTACAGGTTCAGCCGCTTTTGCCACAACCTATACCTGTTACTATGAATACCCGTATCTTGCGCAGCATATTACTGGCAGCGGCTTTACCCCCTCGTTCCGCTCCAGCAGGGCCATCGCTATTATTGAGGCCCTTGAGCGTTACTGTGGCCTCTTCCCGCGTGCCAGGCGCGCGGTTGTCTACGGGAGCTATCACCAGTTGCGCGACCATGCCATCGATCCGGCGCAACTGGGGGTATACTCGCCCGAGCAGTATGCCCGGTACAGAAGGGATAGCCGCCGTTTCTGTGTGGCCTATCATCCAGATCTCTCGTATTACTGGATGTGGGGCTATTCGCTGCGAAAAAAGCAGCCGGTTCTCGTGCCGGAGCAAGTTGCCTACTATGCCTCCGCAAAGATGCGGCCCGCGCGGGAACGCTTCCTGCATGATACTTCCAACGGCTGCGCCATAGGAGCATCTTTAGAGGAGGCGACCCTCTATGGCCTTTTTGAGGCGCTGGAACGCGATGCTTTCTTTCTGACCTGGTATGCTCGTCTCAAACTGCCCGCCATCGATCCACATACAGCGCGTGATACCGGTTTGAAGCTCGCTCTTGAGCGCCTGGAGCGTATGGCGAACTTCACCTTTTATGCCTTTGATGGCACAACCGATTTTGGTATCCCGGTGGTGGTATGCGTCGGAGTGAATACCCTCGACCAGGCACCGAAGATGGTCTGTGCCGCTTCGGCTCGCTGGAATCCCGACCGCGCCCTGGCGAGCGCGTTCTACGAGGTGGCGGCGGGAATCAGTGACCTGCAAAACTGCTTTCCCCGCGAGTTGGAACGCGGTCAGCGGCTGGTAAACAATAGTTCGCTGGTCGTCAACATGGACGATCATGCCCTGGTGAGCGCCATGCCACAGGCTTTCCCTCGTATCAGCTTCCTCTTGCAAGGCCAGGCGCAACAATCAATGCAGGAACGCTTTGCCGCTCAGTACGCGACTGGCCCATCACCGGACCTCACCCAGGATCTGATGCGTGCTGTCGAGCGTGTTCTGGCGCGCGGCTACGATGTCGTGGTGGTGAATCAGACCGCGCCAGAACTTCAGGCGACCGGTTTGCACTGCGTGCGTGTGCTGGTGCCGGGCCTTGTGCCAATGGCTTTCGGGCATGACTTTCGCCGCCTCTATGGGATAGAACGTCTCTACCGGCTGCCTGTGGAACTGGGATACAGCGATCATGTCTTGAGCGAGGCGGAACTCAACCCATACCCTCATCCATTTCCATAGTCCTGCCGTTTGCATGAAAGGGGAAATCATGGGAGAGAACGTCACCCTGGGGAAAAACGAGGCAATGACCCTGCCGATCAGTGACGGGGAAGAGGACTTCATTCTTGCCCCTTACTTCTTGTTGCGTATTGCCGGGCTGCCGTTCACGGCTCTGGAGCAGTTGCAGTGTCCGCGAACGGTCGCTCTCATTGAGGAAATTCTTTCCCTTGAAGCCGCGCTGGATGCCGGGCGCGAGCGACTACTTGTGGTTTTAGACGACTTTGCTCAACATATTTCAGACCGATCTCTTCAGCACAGATGTCTGGATTTGCGCCGGGCGATGGTGCGCTCGCACGGGCAAAAAATGCAACGACTTTTGCAGGAAACGGCTGATCTCTTCCCGGAGCCTCTTGCTACTGCTCTTCACGACTGGTGTACGCAGGCTATTCGTCGCTCCGAACTGCTTGCCGCCGGTGAGCCAACGTTGCAGGAGGAGTTGATCACGTGCCGTCAGAAGCTGCGCGCCCTGCTGCGCAATGACGATTTCCAGCGCGGCCTCCTCCTGTCCAGCCCGACGCTTTACACGGAGCTTCAGCACTATCTCCAGACACCTGCTCATGTGAGCAATAACCGCTCGCGCCGCGCGGAGGAGGGATTGCTTGCCTATCTCATACGGATGATGACCAAACCCAGCCCGTATAGCAGCTTCACCAGTACGATAGTAGGGCGCTGGCTTCCCCGGCATGAGAAAGCGGCGCGCCTCACCCTCCAAAATCACCGGCAGAAAAGCGTTATTCGCTTCCATGCTGGCATTCTCAGCAGCATGCTGAACGCGCTTGCCAGGAGACGGGAAATACGCCCGCATTTACGACCGGCACTCAACCCGACTATTCGCCGCATCGGCGAGGGAGCGTCTTTTGAAAGCATAGAGTATTACATGTACAGAAGATCAGGCTCCCCACGCTCCCCCGCTTACAGCGAGCATCTCGTGCGTCTGCATCTCAACCCGCTCAAACGCGCTATTCTGGAGACAATCGCACAGGGGAATGAAACGCTCACCTGCCAGCAGATCACGCGCATCGTCTGTATGGGAGAAGGGCTATCTACGGAAAGCGCCGTCGCGGAGGCCCTCGATGCACTGGCGCAGCGGGCCGCGATCACTGTGACGCTGCGACTCCCAGCCCACGAGGACGATAAACTGGCCTGCGTCATTGCCGAACTGGCAACTATTCCGGGAGCGTGGGCAACACATATCAGAGTGATGTTTGAATCACTACAAGCCCTTCTGATAACATACGCTGATGCTTCTGCGGAGCAACGCTGTGATCTTTTAGCGGCGATTCGCCAGAACACGCTGGACATTTGCCATGAAATTGCTGATGATTCCACGTGGGACACCCCTGCTGAGATAGAGAAGACCTTTCCTAATTTGATTCTGGAAGATACAACACTGGCGCCGCAGGAAGTGACACTTGGCCAGGTCGACTGGCAACCATTACTCGCAGATTTGTGCGTGTTACAATCTCTCGCTCCGTTGCTGGAAGGCAATAAGGCCTGGCAGTTAATAGGCGATTATCTAAGTCGGCAGGCGCTGGCGACGGCGCAGCCGGTGGATATTATGAGCTATCACCTTGGATTAAGCCGTGCATATGCTCATCTCCCTCTCCAGCAAGAATGGTGCCTGCTTTGTCCCGAACTTGCGCAGTTGCGCGATGCGCAGCGAGCGTTTACGGCGATGGTAGTTGAACGGTTAGAGCAGGTCAGGGCGCAGCAGGCCAGCATCCTCGTTTTAAACCCGGATGAGATACGCCTTTTCGTGCGGCATCTCCCACTATTCTTGCGACAACGATATCCGCTGGCTTATTTCGGCCAGCTCTTCTCTCAGGAAGGGCGGGGACAGATGGTGCTGAACGATGCCTGGCCTGGTCCGGCGGTAGCCTGCTCCCGTTTCAGCTATCTGCTTGCCGATCAACCGTCTTATGATACCTTTTCCTTTACTGATCGCATACGGACGTATATCACCGAACTGGGGGAGCGACAACACGTCATCTATGCTTCCATCAGCGAAACGGGTGGGTTTAACGCGAATATTCACGGTCCGCTGGCACCTTATGAAATCGTGTTTCCCGGCAGTATCAGTACGCGCAAGAGCGAGGAGCAGTTATCGCTGCGTGATCTTTACGTCGTTTGCGACCCACAAATGCGGAGACCCCGGCTTTTCTCTCGGAGCCATGGCAGCCAAATCGCCCCGTTGCATCTGGGATTCAGCGTCGCGGATATTTTGCCGCCGCTCTATCAGACGCTCGTGGCTTCAACGAGCCACCATCCTATCTTCAACCTCATTGCTCTGATCGAAGCCCGCTTGCCTGAGGAGCAGAAGCAGCAGAGCAGGCACTATCCGCGCATTGCTCTTGGAAACGCCATTCTCAGCCGTGAGACGTGGAAAATTCCCCGCGCTTCTCTCCCCCGCCGGGAAGCAGGCGAGTCTTCCTTTGATTACTTTTTGAAGATGAATCGCTGGCGTGTCCGCTCTGGTCTTCCGCTAGAGGGATTCCGCCGCACTTTATCGCGTGCTGAACATCAGATGCTCATGCAGCATGCATATCTGACACGGCTGTTAGAACGCACGGAAGAACGGAACGAACATGCCAGCGCAGCTTCCACCACCGCCAGAGACGAACAAAACGCCATTTCAGGCTCTTGCACTATCAGTTCGCTGCGTGCGCGTTTCACTGCTTTGCAGAACAGTACCATTCGTAAGCCTTTTTACGTCAATTTCCATAATTATTTTCTCCTCATGTTATTCGATAGCGCCATCCAGCAACTCCCAGATGACCACTCCCTTACATTTGAAGAGATGCTACCCGCGCGCCATCAAGCATTGCTTCACTGTGGGAGCGATGATTACTCAACCGAGTTCGTTGTGGAATCAGGATCATAGACCAGAGAAAGCGAGACGAGCGATGAAGGTTCCCAATACTGAACAGCGGGAGCGTGATTGCGCTAACGCGATTTGCTCACCCACCGAGGCATACGTATACTGGCTACGCAAAGAATTTTGTGCCGCCAGTCCCGGTCACTGGAATTCTGATCCGACACAACCGTGTTTACTCTACAAGGTTTATCACGATACTGAGCGTTTCCCACTGGACGTTCGTTTTCCTCTTCGCCTCGGTAGCAGTGAGGTTCTCTTCACCGAGACTCCAACTCAGTCTCCCTGGGCGGCCACGCCCGCACAACTGCTGGCATGGCTCCTCTATCTCACACACGGATTGACGCGCTTTATCCGGCCTGCGCCCGCCAGTTTGCCCACTCATGCTCGCGCGAACACCGTATCTTACCCACGTATCGTCTGCGGACAGCAGCCGCGCACTCATCCCTCGCTTGGGCGTCCCGTTCCTTCCGGTGGCAGCCTTCATCCGGTTGAAATCTATCTTGTGATCGGGCAGCAATGGGGTTTCCCTCCCGGCGTTTATCACTATGATAGTGTCCGGCACGCGCTCGACCTGCTAAGAAAGGGTGACTATCTCGCAGAACTGGCATCCTTGCTCCCTCAAAGCAACGATCTGCGTGCCGACTCGGCAGTCATTCTACCGGCAGTCTTCTTTCAAAAAAATCATCAAAAGTACACCAACCTCAGCTATCGATTGCAAACCCTGGATACCGGCATCGTTGTGGAGCAGCTTAGACTGGTAGCACGCTTTTTTGGCTTGCAAGGATCGATCTTCTTCCAGTTCCTGGATCATCCGCTCCACCACCTTGTCGGACTGGACGTACACGAGGAAGGTATTTATGCCGCGATGACACTCCAGAATACAGCTCCACTGACCCCTTCGCTGAGAGAAAACGCCGCCGCCGCCAGCAAGCCTGCCTCTCCTGCGGCACCGGAGCTGCGCCAAACTATCAGCAGCCTGCCGCCTGTCACAGCATCATATCTTCAACCTTTCAAGCCGCTAGAGCGGAGCGCGCTGCTCGACGCCCTCCATCAGGCATCCTTGCTGGAAGCATTGCCAGAAGCCCCGGTCATCCTTCCCGTTGCATATTCCTACACCCCGCAGTCCAGCCCTCTGAAACCGGATGATGTTGATTGCGGGAGTTTGCCATTGACAGAAACGACGGGCGCGCTCAAGCCTGATCTCGCCAGCGTCTTACTGCGACTCCGGCGCACAGGTTTCAATGCTATCGATACATCCCCGCTCTCATCAGCAGAGCTGGGGAATGTCCTGAACGGCACCAGCAAAATAAGCGGAGAGTTATGGCATATATGTGACTGCCGCCTCTATTGTGTGATTGCTCGCTCCACTGATCTTGCGGCTGGCGTCTACCGGTATCACCCGGCTTCTCACAAGCTCACTCCGGTTCACTCACCCAGGCTCTTTCCGCTCCTCTCGCGTCTGCCAACCGCACCCAATATTCATCCACACCTGGCCCCGGTCAACATCTTTCTCACCGGCAACTACGTCCAGGCTCGCCGGTACGCCGGTGAGCGAGGGTTCCGCTTGCTGGGCATCGAGGCAGGCAGGGTTATCCAGCGACTCTCTCTGGCTGCCGCTTCCTGCGGCCTCGTCGGCCACATCCATCTAAGCTATTTTCTCGACATAGCTCAGGAACCACTGCTGCACCTGCCTTCAACATCACATCTGCCGCTGGTATGTTTCATGCTCGGGAAACCGCGTCATTCCCAGGACGGTCTGTTAGAGATGCTCTGGTATTGAAACCCGACTGAGGACACACTTCCGACCGGGCTGCGGAGATGAATAATTTAGCGGAAGGGATCGTAGGAGAATAATAGCGCATCTGGGAGTCGAACCCATGCTCTTCACCATGAAGTGGTGATATCCTGACCGCTAGACGATTGCGCCTTAAGCCTGTTCGCCATCCCCGCCTCTATATGAAGTGTATCCGTTTCCACACCCCATCTGGTCGGAGTTTTGTTGTCACATCTTCACTATCCCCAGGAGGCTTCGACGCAAGCCTCTCTGGAGTCAGAAACGCCGCTGCCTCCACGACCGCCCAGATCGAAAGGCGCAAAGTCGAGGAGGTGAATATACATTCGGTCACCAATGCGCCAGATAATCTCCAGGGTGTAAATCCCAGAATTAAACTGGGGCGTGAAGACAGCCACGCTGACGCTCAGCCCCTCTACGACCACCCTGGCGGTCGGGTGACAGGTCACGGAGACGGCAACGCTGCTCGACGGCTTCGGCTACCCTCTGCCCAACGCCACCGTCAACTTCACCGTCACCAACGGCCTGGACGCAGGCCAGACTGACAGCTTTATCACGAATCAGGCGGGACAAGCTTCTTTCACCTATACCGACACCACTGCCGGTATGGATATTGTCGTCGCTTCCGTCAACACCGCTTACACGGTTGGCCCATTCCTCTCTAACCAGACCAGTGTCTTCTTTTCCAATAGTGGTCCCGTGACATGGACAGGCACAGATATCGGCAATCCGCCACTGGTCGGTAGCGACGCGGTGAATAATGGCACCTGGACCATTGCCGGGCCGGGAACGGATATCGAGGGAACGGCAGATCAATTCCACTTTGTCTGGCAGCCGCTGGTGAGCGATGGCGGTGTTCGCGCGCAGGTGCTGACGCAGACCAACACGAACAGCCGCGCAATGGCAGGTGTCATGGCGCGGCAGAGTACCGATGTACGCAAGGCTTCCACCGCCGACCGATCGAGAGCGGCAAGAAAACGAGAAAGCGTCGAGCGATGAGGCAACCGATTGCGACCAGACAGCACCATGAACGGCGAAGCCCACGGAGCGAGCCGTTCGTAAAACGCGAGCAAGGTCGGCTCCCCCGAAAGGATGGAGCCGGTCAGCACGACGACAAAATCGAGGAGATCGTAGGAGCCAAAGCGGGCACGGGCAAAGCGCCCCTGTTGCTGGATCTTTGCCAGGATTTCGGTATGGGTGAGAATCTGAGCAAAAGCGGCGACTTCCCCCATCCGGACAGGAATCGCGGGCAAGAGGTCTGGTGCAATCTGGATAGTTACCCTGCCATAGTGAAAGATCTCCTCCTCTGGAAAGCCATCCATGGATGGCTCCAACAGGCCTGGCGGTTACCACTTCCCCACGGGTCTTCTGGAGCGAACCAGGAAGGAACTCCTCTCCCTAACGGGATGAGGAAGTCGTCTGGATGAAGTGACTTCCCGTTCGTTTCCAGTAGCGCCATTCCAGCGTAAACCCGATGAGAGAGGCCAGAGCACCGATCAGATAGGGAAGGCCGAAGCCATGATCGAAGATCCCGATGATGCGCAGAAGCATCACCAGAGCCGCGAGGGTGAAGCCAGGGCCAGTGATCATGCAGTGATATTCGCGACACCCCACAAAGTTCTGGAGACAGTAGAAGCCGAAGGCGGCAAAGTAGAGCAGACCAGGCAGATCGCCGAGGAAGCTATGGGTGAACAGGTCGAGCAAAACATTCAGGCCGAAGACGAGCAGGACCGAGCCGAAGACGAACCAGCGGGTATGCAACACGGGGAGACGAACCATAGCGCAAACCTCCTGAGAGTGAACAAACTCGGAAACCTCTTTGTGATACAATAAAAACGGCTGACCGTCCTTTTTAGGATACCGAAAACAGGACCAGAAGTCAAGCAGAGAGATCGTGCCCGTCGGTCTCTGTCGAGAGAGCCGATGGCGGGAAGAACCAGGAGGGAGCAAAGCCATGCCGAAACTGCGTGCCGATGCCAAAGAGGCCCGTCGGGCCCAGATTCTCGAAGCGGCGTTACGCTGCTTCGCTCGCCAGGGATACTATGCTACCACCATCCAGGATGTGGTCGCCGAAGCGGGTCTCTCGCGCGGCGGAATCTATCTGTACTATCCGACCAAAGAGTCGCTCTACCTGGCACTCTCCCAGTGGTGGAGTTGTGGACTCGAAGAGGCAATCCGTCGGCGAGTGACGCCGCCCCTCTCACCGAAGGCGCTCTTGCGCCTGTCCATTGAAGTGATCGGAACCCATGTGGAGACCGAGGCAGATGCCTGTCGGGTGCTCATTGAAGGCTGGACCTTGAGCCATCATCTACCGGGTTTGCGGGTGCCAGTCTGCGAGCAGTTTGAGCGAGCCGAGCGACGCTTCCGAGATCTGCTGGCGGCTGGAGTCGCGCAGGGGGAGTTTCGCGCCACCCTGGCGGTGGATAGGCAGGCAATGCTCATTCTCGCAACCTTGCGGGGGTTGATGGTGCAATGGCATCTCTATCCAGGGAGTATCGATTGGCAGCAGGTAGCCGAAGAGATCATTCAAGGGATCGAATGAAGCGCGCCTGGCGGTCCGCAGAGTCTCTAGAGAAGATTTCCAGAATCTTCGCTTCGCGAGTGAGGAGAACTTCCTCACCTCACGGGCTGCGCAACGAGCTTGCTCCCGGAAGTCGAAGGGGCGTGTGAGGGTCCTTCATGGCCCTCAAAGAGCCTGATCTCACCCCTTGTCAGAAACAAGCGAGAGCGTTGAACGGGTCTATGAAGCCACTTCAGATGGAGGGACAGCTCGTTGCGCAGCCCGTGGGAAAAGCCGTACAATTAGCCCAGAAATAACGCCAGGAATTGACCCACTCCTTTAGAGACCCTGGACTTGTGTTTATCTCAGGTACAAGGAGGGGTCATGAAAAGGAGTGGCACCATACACACAATACATGAATTGTCAGCACAAGGAAAGTCCATTCAGGCCATTGCGCGAGAACTGGGCATCGCCCGCAATACGGTACGTCGCTATCTACGGGGGAAGCTCGAAGCGGTTCCACATCCCAAACGCGCTTCGCTGCGCGATCCGTACAAAGCCCGGATCCACCGCTGGATGCAGGAGGATCACTTGTACAACTGTGAAGCCATGTTAGAGCGCTTGCGTGAGCAGGGTTACAAGGGCAACGGGACCATCCTGAGAGATTACGTCCGTCCCTTGTGCCCGCGCCATGTCCCAGTCATGCGCTATGAAACGAAACTGATCCTGCCCCACCTTACTGCTTTGATACCTCTATTCTAGCAAGCACAGCCAATTCCAGTCCTTAGGGGTTTACCAGCAGTGTCTTTTTCGGGTCAAGATCAAAGAGGCTGGCTACAGGTAATAAGCTCCGAGGTCTTTCCCCTCTAACGAATGTAGTGGCGAAGGACCACGTCCTTGCGGTTGTGACCGAGTGCCCGTGAGACAGCCTGAATGCCTCTATGCAGTAAAGCAATTTGTTATATTCAGCGGAGAGATGGCACCTGGTTCATGAACCAGGTGCCATCTCGATCGGAAAGGAAGCCGGAGAGAATTCCTTCGCTCTACTCCAGGGCTTCAGTCTGCGTCGCATCAGATGCGACAACACGCTGCGGGACGCGCCACACATGACCGCTCATCTGGGCCAGCGGCGAGGAGTCGCCGATGTGCAGCGGGATGTCCATGCCGCGCAGCGTGAGGCCGAAGAGGTCGGCTCTCCCGTAATGACCGACAGCATCAAAGGTGCGTTTGGCGTAGAGCGTCTCGGCCATATCCGCCTCCGTGTACAGAATCGTCTCAACGCCATAGGCGGGCCCGGCGACGATCTCGGAATTCGGGTTCACGATGGCGCTGCCGCCCGCATTCAAGATAGCGTCTTTCTCGACGAGGCCCAGCGCTTTCACCTCGGGAGGCAGGTCACTTTCCCGCAAGAGACATCCCACGCTGATGACCCACATGCGCCCCTCGTTGGCAATCTGGCGCATGGCGGCAAGCCAGCGCTCATTGCCGGGATTTAAGGTCGGCGCGACGTGGATCTGCTCGCCCTGGGCATAGAGCACGGTGCGGGCGAGCGGCATATAGTTCTCCCAGCAGATCAGACCGCCGATGATGCCTTGAGGCGTCTCGATGGTACGCAAGGTTGTGCCGTCTCCCATGCCCCACACCATGCGTTCGTTATAGGTTGGCATGAGTTTGCGATGCCGCCCAAGTATCGTGCCGTCGGGACCGAAGTACAGCAGGGTGTTGTAGAGCGTGCCGGCCCGCGCCGGTCGTTCCGTGACTCCGATGGCCACCGTCATGTGATGGGCGCGGCAGGCGGCGGCGATGCACTCCGTCTCAGGGCCAGGAACGGTGATCGCTTGCTGGGCGAAGCGGCGCTCCAGAACCCTGAACGGTTCGGAATCGAGCATGGCATTATCGTGGTAGAAGGGATCGCCCGGAATGAACGTTTCCGGGAAGACGGCCAGCCACGCCCCATGCTCTGCTGCCTCAGCGATGCGCTCGGCGGCCAGCTTCGCTCCGGCCATGGAATCGAGGTAGACTGATGGCGTCTGGACAGCGGCGACGATTCCCATGAGTATCCTCCTCTCTTGAGGGTAGGGCCGCCGCACCTTTCTCGGATTCATCCGGAGGGAAGGCGGCCCCACCCATCTTGACTCGGCAGTGGTGCATGATTCGTCTCCATCGCTACTTTGCTCCCACAGCGACGAGCATTTCACATGGGCCAACAAATCCATCGGGCGTTTCAAACTTGCGCAGTGCGCTTGCTATCTCCTCCCAGACCGACGCTCGTTCCGTCTCGCTCAGCCCTGCCAGCATCTGGTGCAAAGCCCCAAACGACTCACGCTCGAAGCGCACGCACTCCTCGGCTGAGGACATGTGGAGGGGAGCCGCGACAATGCGCGTCTGCACATCGCGGAAACCAGCTTGCCGGTATGCCTCTTCCAGCACGCCTGGTGTCCCGAGGCTGAATGGTCCGGGCTGCCCGGGCAATGGAGGTGGCAATTGCGCTCGACGACGGATGATGGAGACGGGCAACGAGAAGAACATGTTGTTCTCAGCGGTGGTATAGACGAGAGCGGCCACCCGGCCACCTGGCTTCAGTGCGCGGTGCATACCGCCGAGCGCCTTCTGCTGATCCGGGAAGTAAATCAAGCCAACGCGCGAGATGACCGCGTCGAATGCTTCAGGCTCGACATCAAGATTCTCGCCATCCAGCACGCGGGTCTCCACGTTGCTCAGTCCGGCTGCACGCGCATTGCTGGCAGCAAAGTCGAGAATG
>Ga0209061_1001190_pt1 | contig 46427 bp, 41 predicted proteins | sample Coa_R1_10_FD_187157 | JGI IMG/M metagenome (GOLD analysis project Ga0209061, IMG submission 187157) | Surface soil microbial communities from Centralia Pennsylvania, which are recovering from an underground coalmine fire - Coalmine... | ecosystem: Environmental > Terrestrial > Soil >...
CGCCGTGCTGGAGGCGTTGCGGGGCCTCGGGGCTCACGCTCCCTACGAGCTTGTCAGTTTCCACGCCCTGCCCTCCGAGTGGGGAGCTGGTTTGCTTGCCGTCCTGAAGAACCCGGGCACGGGCGAGGTTCGCAGAGGCGTGGCCTCAGGACGGGCGCCGGCGGACGCTGCGGCCCGGGCCGTGCTCGACGCGCTCAACCGGTCGATATAGGGGGGCTCCCGCCCGGGGGCTGTGCTGGACGCGCTCAACCGGCCGACATAGCGCAAGCCCAGGCGGCTTGGAGGCCTGCCCGAGCGCCCGCCTGGTGGGCCGCCGGCGGTCTCGCCTAGAGTTGAGCGGCGGTCGTCATGGTCTTATCGGCTCGGCTCCGTTGTGCAGTGGCCTTGGCCGGTCGCTACCCCGTACTGGCCGGTGCCGACCTCGACCTTCTCCCAGGCGAGATCCTGGTGGTCAAGGGGGCGAACGGCGCTGGCAAGACCAGCTTGCTCCGGGTGCTCGCGGGGCTGCTCCCTCTCGTCGCCGGCGAGGCGTCGGTGCTCGGGCTCGACCCCTCCGCTGACGCACGGGCGCTCAGGCCGCTCGTTGGCCTGCTGGGGCACAAAGGCGGCCTCTATGACGACTTGAGCGCCATAGAGAACGTGCGCTTCGCCGCCAGGTCTGCCCGAGCCCCCGCATCTTCCGTGCCTGCCGCCCTCGAACGGATGGGCCTGAGCGGGCGCCTGGCGAAGGCGCCGGCGGGCAGGCTTTCCGCTGGCCAGCGCCGGCGCTTGGCCTTGGCCTGCGTGCTCGTCAAAAGACCGCTCCTATGGCTCCTAGACGAGCCTCACGCCGGCCTCGACGCTGAGCACCGGGCCCTCCTCGACGACCTGTTGAGGGAGGTGGCCGAGGCCGGCTCCAGCGTGGTCATGGCTTCGCACGAGGAGGCGGTGGCGGTGCCCTTGGCCACCCGGGTCGTGACGATGACGGGCGGCACTGTCCGGGGCGGCCTCCTCGCTCCGGGGGCCGGCCTCGCCGGGGCGCCCGCTGGCCTGTCAGAGGTGCCAAGTGTGGCGTGACGCCGTCGTCGTAGCCGGCAAGGACCTTCGGATCGAAGGCCGGGCCAAGGTATCCCTCAACCAGGTCGGCCCCTACGCGCTCGTCGTGCTGCTCTTGTTCGGCTTCGCCTTCGACCAGGACCGCCCTTTGCTGGTTCAGGCGGCCCCCGGGTTGTTCTGGCTGGCGGTGCTGTTCTCGGGCCTGCTAGCGGTCCAGCGCAGCTTCTCAGTCGAGTCCTCCGACGGGGCGATCGACTCGTTGCGGCTTTCCCGCCTCGAGCCGGCGGGCATCTTCTTGGGGAAAGCGGCGGCCGTCGCGGCACAGCTCGTGCTCCTCGAAGCCCTTTTGGCCGCCGGTGTGGTCGTCCTCTTCCACAGCCGCCTTGGAGGTGCCGGGCTATTGGCCGCGAGCGCCGCGCTCTCGACGGCGGGGCTCGCCGGCGCCGGGGTCGCCTACGGGGCTTTGTGCATCGGGCTGCGTGCCCGGGAGACCCTGCTGCCGTTGCTGCTAGCCCCCGTGCTCGCGCCTGTCGTCCTGGCAGCAACACAAGCATGGCGCTCGGCGCTCGGCCTCTCGGGCGGGGACGGCTGGCGCTGGCTCGCCCTGCTGGGGTGCTTTGCCGCCATCTACCTGGCTGGCGGGTCCATAGGGTTCGGGGCTTTGATGGAAGAGGCATGATGCTGCGCAAGGGACCCTCCACACGGCTGAGCCGTGCTCTGGGCTGGTCAGCCCTCGTGGCGCTGGCGCTCAACGTCTGGTGGGGGCTTTGGCTCAGCCCGCCGGCGCCGAGCGGCAAGGCGGCGCCCCCGGGCATCGTGGAAGGCCAGTTCGTCCGCATGCTCTACGTCCACCCGGCCGTGGCCACCATGGCCTACGTCGGCTTTGGCGTCTGTGCTCTTGGAAGCGTCGCTTGGCTCTGGCCCCGCACGCGCAGCCCGCGCTGGGACCGCCTCGCGGTCGCGGGGGCCGAAGTGGGGGCCGTGTTCTGCGCAGCGACGCTTGTCACCGGGTCGATCTGGGGGAGGGCTTCGTGGGGCGTGTGGTGGACGTGGGACCCGCGCCTCACGCTGACGGCCATCTTGTTCGCGCTCTCGCTCGGCTACCTGGCGCTGCGCCGAGCGGTCGAGGACTCACGTTCTCGTTCGGTCCTGTCTTCGGTGGTGGCGCTGCTCATGGCCCTAACAGTCATCGTCGACCACTACGCGACCAGCTGGTTCGTCAGTCTCCACCAAGGCGAGACCCTCTTCAAGCCTGACCCTTCTGTTTACGGGTGGCAGCTAGCGACCATGGTCTTGTCCTTCGTAGCCTTCGGTCTTTTGGGCGCGTGGCTCATCGTGCACCGCTACCGCCTCGAAGGGCTCGAGGAGCGCTACGAGGCACAAGTTTTCTACTCGGCCATCGAGGCCCGCCGGGCAGAAGGCAGTGCCGAGCGAGCGTCTGCCCTCGTCGGGTCGGCTGCCGCGGAAACGGAGGGGCCATGAGCTACGTCGCTGCCGCGTGGGCTTCCTGCGGCGCCCTGTTGTTTGCGTACACCCTGCGCACCCTGCGGCGCGAGCGTGCCCTCCGGCGCTCTGCAACCAAGGAGGCCGACCAGTGGCGTTGAGGGGGCGCTCCCAGCCCATATGGGAGCACCGGCTTGGCTCGCCGAGCTCTCAGCCCGGCCCTGCTTCCGAGCCCCTCGCGCGGGTAGTCGAGCACGAAGGGCTCTTGCTCCGCGACGGGGCCCCTCTTGGGGCTTTACCTCTGCCGAAACGGCGCAAGGCACTGGCCACGCGGCGACAGAAGTTGGCCGCGGGGGGCATCGTCGTGGTGGCGCTGGGGTTGCTCATGTGGAAGGGCCTTACGAACGCGCTGGACTACTACCTGACAGCCAACCAGGCCGTGGCCCAGCGAGCCAAACTCGGGGCTTCTGACTTCCGCATCCAAGGCACCGTGCTCCCTGGGCTCAGGCAGGCGGGTACCAAGCTCTACTTCACTATCACGTCGCACAACGTCGATGTACCAGTGGTCAGCACCGGCTCCCCCCCTCAGCTTTTCAGGGCAGGGATGCCCGTCGTCCTCGACGGCCACTGGCAGGGCACCACCTTTTCTTCCTTCCAGATCATGGTGCAGCACGGCGCCAACTACGTGGAGGCGCACCGGGCAGCCAAATGAACATCGCGCTGGGAGAAAGCGGCCTCGTACTTGGCCTCTTGGGGGCAGTCGCGGGCGCCTTGTCGCTCGTCGTCGGCACGCGGGCGAAGCGGGCGTCGTTACTGCGCGGGGGCGACAGCTACATCTGGCTGGTAGTCGCTGGCGCTGTCGTAGCGACGTTCGCTATGCAGCGCGCGCTGATAGGCCACGACTTCACCCTCGTGTACGTGGACAACAACGACAGCACGTTCACGCCCTTGGTTTACCGCGTGACTGCTATGTGGTCCGCCCTCGACGGCAGCATTTTGTTGTGGGCTCTTGTGCTCTCGGGTTACCTAGGCGCGATGTGGTGGCGGCTGCGGCACCGGCGCGGAGAACCTCTCGTGCTATGGGCGAAAGTGACCGGTTACGTCATCGCCGCTTTCTTTTTCACGCTCATGCTCACCGTCTCCAACCCTTTCGCTCGCGTTCATGGGGCCGTACCGACCCAGGGCCCTGGCCCTGACCCCCTCCTACAAGACCGGCTCCTCGTGGCGTTCCACCCACCGCTTTTGTACATGGGCCTCGTCGGTTTCAGCGTCCCGTTCTGCCTCGCAATAGGCAGCCTCGTCGCCGGCCAGAGCACCGAGGCTTGGCTCCAAGAGTCGAGGCGCTGGGCGCTTTTCGCCTGGGCGTGCCTTTCCGCCGGCATTGTCCTGGGCATGTGGTGGAGCTACCAGGTGCTCGGATGGGGCGGCTTTTGGTCCTGGGACCCCGTCGAGAACTCCGCCCTGTTGCCCTGGCTCACCTCGACAGCCTTCTTGCACTCGGCGATGGTCCAGCAAAGGCGGGCCATGCTGCGCGTCTGGAACATCTCGTTGCTGTTGGCGACTTTCTGCCTCACCGTACTGGGCACCTTCTTCACCCGCTCGGGAGTCCTCGAGTCGGTGCACTCGTTCACAGCCGACGGCGGTGTCGGGCCTTACCTTTTGGCCTTCTTTGGCCTCTGCGTGGCAGCGTGCCTCGGCTTGCTGGCCTGGAGGGGGGACAGGCTGCACAGCCCGGGCGCGCTCTCAACGCCCATATCGCGCGAGGGTGCTTTTCTCGCCAACAACTTCTTGTTTGCGGCCTTCGCTTTCGTGGTGCTGTTGGGGACGGTTTTCCCGCTCGTCGTCGAGGCGGCGAACGGCTCCACGATCACAGTCGGCGGGCCGTTTTTCGACACGATGACGATGCCCATCGTGCTGTGCCTCCTGTTCTTGATGGCGGTCGCGCCCGTGCTACCGTGGCAGCGCGCCTCGCTGGGCCTACTGCGTCACCGGCTCGCTTGGCCCTCGCTATGCGCCGCCGGCGTGCTTGTTGCTTGCTTGGCTGCCGGCCTGCGTGGCTTTTGGCCGCTCCTAGTCTTTACGCTCGCCGCCTTTGCGGGCGGTTCTGCTTTGCGGCAGCTCTTTCTCCTAGTGCGCCGCAGCGGTCCTTCGGGAGTGCTGGGCCGTTCGGGCGGGGGCATGGTCGCCCACTTGGGGGTGGTGCTGATCGCGGTGGCCTTCGCGGCCAGCCACGCCTACGAGCACCAGGCCCAGCTCAGCCTCTCTCCGGGCCAGTCAGCGACCTTCCTCGGGCACAAGTTGACCTACGAGGGCTTACGTAGCCAGGAGAGCGCTGGGCGCAGCAGCCTGGAGGCAGTGGTCAAGCTCGACGGGACAGACTATTTCCCCGCGGTCGAGTCGTTCCCGCTGTCTAACGAGGCGGTGGTGAGCCCAGCCGTTCGTTCTACCCCAGCCCAGGACATCTATCTCACGATCGCGAGCGCCCCCTCCCGCTCGGGCGGCCCGGTGGCGATAGGCGTGATCATCGAGCCGCTGGTGCTGTGGCTGTGGACGGGGGGCCTCGTGCTGGTCGCCGGCGCCCTACTGTCCTTCTTGCCGGCCCGGCACCGGTCGCGCAGTGCGGGGGGGGAGGCAGTCCCCGGGTTGAGCCTCGTTGCCCAAGTCCCTGAAGTGGCGCCAGGGCAAGCGGAAACTGTGGGGGCCGGGAGGTGAGCGAAGCAGCGGCTAGGGGCGGCGAGCAGTTCGGCGCCTCAGGCGTAGGGCCCGGCGGCGAGATGGGCGGCACCTTAGCGATGGGCGGGGACGTAGAAGTGGGCGGCAGCGTAGCCGCCACTGGCCCGCCGCAGGCTCACCGGCGTAGCCGGACGGTGCTGTGGGCCTCCGTCGGCGCGGCGGCGGTCCTGGCTGCCCTTTTCGCTGTCATCGTTTCGGCTCGACCGTCGTCTCAAGTCCTCGGCAAGAGCCAACTGCTCGGTGAGCAGGCACCCCCCATTTCGGGCCCAGGGCTCTCAGGCGGCCACTACTCGCTGGCGGAGTTCAGGGGAAAGTGGGTCCTGGTCAACTTCATGGCCACTTGGTGCGTGCCTTGCCGGCAAGAGATGCCGCAGCTGCTCGACTTTTCTCGCCAGCACGCAAGAAACGCCAGCGCGGTCGTGCTGGCAGTAGCTTACGACCCGAGCAACGCCGCCGAGCTGCGCAATTACCTGCTGGCAGAAGGTGCCACCTGGCCTGCGGTCGACGACCCCCAAGCGCCGGTCTCGTACGGTATTTCTGGCTTGCCCTCCTCGTTCCTCATAGCGCCGAACGGTACGGTGGTGGCCTACGTCGAAGGCGGTGTCCGCGCGTCCGAGCTCGACAGGTTGATGTCGGAGGCGGCGTCTCGGGGCATTGCCAGCTGAGAGCCTGGACAGGAGCGCGATCTGATGCCAACGGGCCCAAGGCAGCATCGGAGGACATTGGCTGCTCGGGGCTCGCGACCGGCCCTACGGACGAGGTGGCGGGACTTTGGTTGACGAAGGGCTTGCTGCCGCTTCGCTGGCCTCCCCCGACGAGGACAGTGCCGCGGTGGCCGCCTCCTCGGGAGCGGTCACCAAGAGGCTCTTTTGGGTAGCGGCGCTGGCCGTGGCGTGCGTGGCCGCCCTCGCCGCCGCCGGCGCCTTTAGGGCTCCTGCGAAACCTGCCTCGCTTTACCAAAGGACCATGGCGATCGCCGGCGAGTACCGCTGCCCCGTCTGCGCCGGCGAGTCGGCTGCTTCTTCCGACGCGCCTGCGGCGGTCGAGATAAGGCAGCTCATAGCCAAGTGGTTGGAAGAGGGCAAGAGCCCTGCCCAAATCCGAGCGCGACTGGTTGGCGACTACGGCTCTGCGATCCTGGAGAAACCGCCGGCGGCCGGCTTCGACGTCCTGGTGTGGGCCCTCCCGGGTTTGGCTGCGCTCGCCGGCGCTGGCGGGCTCGCTATAGCATTTGCCCGCTGGAGGAGGAACGGGCAAGCGCTCCTGCCGGCCGTTGCCGCCTCTGGCGCCGGTGCCCCCGCGTCCACGACCGACGAGGAGCTGGTTGCTTTGGAAAGAGCAGGCCGACCAAGCGCGCTGCCGTGTTCCTCGGGGCCTCGTCTTGGTACCGCCGGGCAGCCGACCGTTCTAGAGCCGCCCTCGCGCGTTCTAGAGCCGCCCTCGCGCGTGCCGACCGCTCTAGGGGGGCCCACCCGGGAGCCGGCCTCAGGGGGAGCGACCGCCAGCGCCACAACGGGCTTGACAGCCGCCGGAGAAGCGAGCTCCTCCGCCCCTAGCGTCACTGCGCCAGTCGAGCCAACTGGCGACGTGGCGACCAAAAAGCGGTCGTTGGTGGCGCTCTGGAGGCGTTTTTCCCTACCGGCCGGCGCAGCCCTGGTCGCGCTTGCCGTCACTTTGTTGCTGGTAGACCATTTCTCGTCCCCGCAGCTGCCCGGCGGGACGATCACAGGCAGCCTCACGGGCCTCAACAGCGAACTAGAGGAAGCCCAGGCGTTGACTGCCAAGGACCCTGCCGGGGCCATAGCCATCTACCAGCAGATTTTAAAGGCTTACCCCGACCAGCCGATAGCGCTCACCGCGGAGGGGTGGATATTCGCTGAGGCCGGTCTTGGCCCACAAGCCTTGGCCCGGCTCACGGCGGCGGAGGACGCCGACCCGTCCTACGGTCTCGCCCACCTCTACAGAGGCTTGGTACTTTTGGAAGAAGAGAAGAAGCCCAAGGCAGCTGCTGCGGAGCTCGAGTGGTACTTGGCTCACGATCCCTCCCCAAACTTGGTGCCGGCCGCTCGACGGGCGCTGCAACGGGCTCAGAGCGCGCAAGCAAGCGCGCGCGAGCAAGCTAAGAAGGGCCTGGTTACCAGGGTGTCACAGTAACCAACGACGGCTCACAGGCTGCCTACGGGTACGGGTAGGACCGCCTCCCGCCCACCTACGTTTAGCCCCGCTTAGCCCCGACGGCTCAGCCCTCTGCAGCGGCTTCCAACTGCTGGGCGACGAAGCGGGCGACGGCAGCGAGAGCGTCGGGCTGGCCCTCGAGGAAGCACACATGAGCGTCGGTCAGGCCAAGCCCAGACGGCTCAGGGCTTGGGTAAGCCATCACCGCCCTGCCAAGGAGGATGAGCGGGCCAGAAAATGCCTGGTGTGACCCTGGGAGCTGGACGCTGACTTCGATGCGGTCCCCGGTCCGAAGCCTGTAGGCCCGGGAGAGCTTGCAGCCGCCCCGGGAGATGTCCGTAACCATCGTCTGGCAGGGAGCCGTCTTCCTCCCGCCTCGCAGGGCGCGCACCTCGGCTGGCAGCGCTACACCGACGCGAGGGTCGAGCCGGCGCTGGACGAACACCGGGGCGTCGAGCAGCTCGAGCTCCATCTTCTGCTCCCCTGCGTGGCAGGACACGAGGCAAAGCCATTTGTAGATACCCCACGACAAGGGCATGAACAGGTCGGCTACGGCGCCCTCCTCAACCGTCGGCGCTCGGTCGTCCAGTTCGATAACCACTGCCGTAGCGCCGCACGAAAGCACTTGCGCCGTCAAGGGGGTACCCCGAGCTGCCCCGGGCAGCTGCAGCTTGACGTGGACACCGGGCGCGAGAGGCCCCGCTATTGCAAAAGTCGCCATGTTCCTCCTGGAGGTGAGCTTCGGGCTCTGTTGGCTTATCGGCGAGCGGGGGACCGGGGCTTAGTGCTCTTCGCTCTTTGCCGCCAGCGCGAGCTACGCCGGCAGCGAGGTGGCGCAGGTGGCGTCGCCCATGGCCCGCGAGGACCACTCTGCGGCTGACCACTCGGCCGAAACGCTGAGCGGGCCCGACAGAGCGGACAACATGCCCTTCACCATCCCCCGGTCCGCGGCGCAGATCACCGGGTGCTGCTGGGCGGCGTCGAAAAAGGGGCAGCTCTCTTTGATGAGGGCGAGGGAAGGCCCCCTCCTCTCGGCCCTGGCAGCAAAGCCGTGCGCGGTCAAGGCGTCCGCCACTGCTCTTAGCGCCGTCCGGAACGACAACTGGCCCTCGGCGGGGGACATGGACTGAGCGAGCTTGCGGCCGTACTCGAAGCCGACCCTCTCGGCCATTTCCTCGGCCACTGGTCGGGGCAGGAGAGCGAGCGCGCCTTCTAGCAGGGCGACGAGCAACGACTCTTCTCTCGCCGTGCCGTCGAGAGCGGGGGGCGGGCCTGCTGCCTTGTAACGCTTGGACGGCCTGCCGGCACTACCGAGAGACGAACGTGCGGTCTCCACCTCGAGGTACCCTCCCGCCGCCAGCTTGTCCAAGTGGTGGCGAGCCACGTTGGGGTGCAGGCAGAAGTGGCTGGCGACTTCCGAGGCGGTGACCCCGTCGGGCGCCTCCCTGGCGAACAGGTACACCTTCCGGCGGGTAGGGTCGCCGAAGGCAGAAGTGACTGCAGCCACCGCCGCCGAAAAGCGCGTGACCGCTAGCTCAGCCATTGGGCCCATGGTAGGCCGCCCGCCCGGCGCTTGGTGCCAAGGCCGCCGGCGCGGCGGGCGGACTTCCGGCGCAGGGCCATCGGGGCTGGCGAGCGCCGTCAGTACCTGCGAGCGCCGTCACCACTTGGGACGGCCCTTACCGTCCAAGGACGGGCGTTACCACTTGAGCTAGGCGTACCATGATGGGCGGCATGGCAGCGAGCGGCCCTGCCGGGCAGAGGCTCGGCCACGAAGCGGGAAGGCCTAACCCTTTTGCGACCGGGGAAAACCCGGCACGAGTCCTCGGTCTCACCTCCGGCAAGGGTGGGGTCGGCAAGTCCACTGTCACGGTCAACCTTGCACTGGCGCTCGCGGCCCTAGGCCAGCGGGTCGGGATCCTCGATGCGGACGTGTACGGCTTCTCGGTCCCGGCCATGTTGGGCCTTTCCGGTCACCCTGAGGCGTCCGGCACGGCCGTGGAGCCTCCCGTCGCCTACGGCGTGAAGGTCATGTCCATGGGGTTTTTCGTCCCCGACCCGCAGCCTGTCATCTGGCGAGGCCCGATGCTGCACAAGGCGCTGGAGCAGTTCTTGGTGGACGTTGACTGGTCAGGGCTCGATTTCCTGCTTGTGGACATGCCACCCGGCACCGGCGACGTCGCCTTGTCGATGTCGCAATACGTGCCGGCGTCGGAGGTCTACGTGGTGACGACGCCCCAGCCAGCGGCCAAGAGGGTCGCTCAACGCAGCGCTTACATGGCGAGGAAGCTCAACCTGCCGCTCCGGGGCGTCATAGAGAACATGAGCTGGCTGACAGGCCCCGACGGCACGCGCTGGGAAATCTTCGGCAGTGGCGGGGGTGCTTCGCTCGCCAGCGAGCTCGGGGTGCCGCTGCTAGGGCAGGTGCCCCTGGAACAGGCTGTCAGGGAAGGGGGCGACAGCGGGCGCCCGGTCGTGGTGGCCGAGCCGTCTGGAGAAGCGGCTCAGGCTTTCGGGGAGATCGCTAAGCGGGTGGTCGCGCTGGGGCGTTCCAGGGTGGTGCGCCAGGAACTGCGGGTCAACTAAGCCGCGTCGTCTTCGGGCGCGCCGCACTGGCACGACGCTGGCGCGATCATTGGACCGTGGCTGGCACCGAGCGCCAAGGGGGCAAGCCGGTAGGCAGGCGGGTGGTGCTCGCGATGCTCGGCCTAGGGGCCGCCGGCGTGGTCGCCGGCTCGCCGGTGGCCCACGGGATCGCCGATGCGCTGGACTCACTGTCGGCTGGCACCGAGTCGGGCCTGGCAGGGCTCGTACCGGGGGGCGACTACTTCCAGCTCTACACGGTGACCAACGGCTTCCCGGCGCCCCCACCTAATTACCGGCTCCAAGTCACCGGTTTGGTGCGCAGGCCTCTCAGCTTGAGCGTGGCGGACTTGGAGGCTATGGCGCCCACCGCGCTCGTCAAGCCGTTCCAGTGCGTGACAGGCTGGAGAGTGCCCAACGTGCATTGGGAAGGTGTGCGGCTCGCGGACATCCTTGACTCAGCAGGTGTGGCCGAGGGCGGCAAGGCGTTGCTGTTCCGTTCGTTCGACGGCGTCTACACCGAGTCCCTCACCCTTGCGCAAGCTCGTTTGCCGGACGTCATCGTCGCCTACCGCATGCTCGGCGGGCCCATTTCGCGGGCGCACGGCGGCCCGGTGCGCCTCTACGTCGCCCCCATGTACGGGTACAAATCCCTGAAGTGGCTATCAGAGATTTCGGTGGTGGAGAGAGTTTACCCCGGTTATTGGGAGCAGCGCGGCTATGCGGTCAACGCTTGGGTGGGGCGGAGCAACGACGACGTCGGCACGCCCATTTCCTAGCAGCCGGGAGCACGGTGACCGCCTGGTCCGCTTTGACGGGGTAGAGCGGGCGGCACACTGGGCGACGGCCGCTTTGTTCTTGACCTTGGTGGTGACCGGGGCCGCCCTGTACGTGCCCCCCCTTGTCGCGCTTGTCGGCCGACGTGCGCTCATAGTGCGCGTCCACGTGGACGCAGGCCTGGCGTTGCCGGTCCCGCTGCTCCTGAGCGTAGCTGGGCCGTGGGGCAAGGCTCTCCGAGCCGACTTGCGCCGGCTCAACCGCTGGTCGAACGACGACAGGCGGTGGCTGTCGCTCGCGCTGCGGCGCTTGCCACGGTCGCATCTAAGGGTGGGAAAGTTCAACGCCGGCCAGAAGCTGAACGCCGCGTTCAGCCTAGGGGTGATGGGCGTCATGTTGATGACCGGGTCCATTATGCGCTGGTTTTATTTTTGGCCACTTTCCTGGCGCAGCGGGGCAACCTTTGTCCACGACCTGGTCGCCTATATCTTCGTAGCCGCTGTTGCCGCACATATCTATATGGCTTTGACCCACCCGGGCGCGCTGCGGTCGATTTTCGCCGGCTGGGTGAGCAGGGCGTGGGCCGAGCGCCATGCCAAGGCTTGGCTCGAGGAGCTCGAGACGGCGGCCCGCCAAGACGAGGCAAGGCCAGCGCGCTAGGTCAGAAGCCGCCGGCTCGGGGGGGCGCTTGCGTGCCTGGTAGCTCGAGCCGGTAGGTGAGATGAGGCTGGCGCGAAGGCCCCTGTCGGTGCGGGCGGCTGTCCAAGTAGCGTGGCCCGGGGCGCAGTGAGCGCGCTTGGTCCTCGGTCGCCAGGAGCCACCCGCGTTTTACTAGCCACCTGATGGCCCAGATGTGCTCGTAGAGGTCCCACCCCATTACTCGGCCGACTTCAGACCACGTCGGCGCCTTGCCGGCCTCCGAGAGGCAGCGCTCGACCAGCCCGGCTACCCGGTGGCCTAGCCGTTGCTCATCGGCGCGCAGCGCCCCGTAAAAGGCGTCCTTTCTTTCCTGCCACGCCTTCGCCCTGGCCGCCTTGACCGGCGCTGACAGGACGCGGTTGCGGCCCTGCACGATCGCGCTTGCCAGGGCGGCCAAGGTGGGCCGTTGCCCCCTCACGAGTAGCCATTGCTCGGCTTGGGCGAGCTCTTCTTTGGAGGCAGTAGCCAGTGCCTCTTCCAAGTCCTCTCCGAGCGGCGCGTCGGGTGGTCGGCTCATCAGGCGCTGTCAAGATCTAAGTACCGCTGCGGTCGCCGCCCCCTGAAGCCCGCCCGGTGGCCCCTGAAGCCCGCCCGGTGGCCCCCCTGCCGGCACGGCGCCGCGCCGGGGCCTTGGCCTGGCGACCTGCCCCCATCTCTGAAGCCACCTTGGCCCGGCGCTCCGCCAACAGTTCGGCAGCCCTCTCCAGGGTCAAGCCTTCAACGCCGTCGCCCTTGCGCAGCGAGGCGTTCACCTTCCCGTCTGTCACGTAAGGGCCGTAACGGCCCTCTTTTACGACCACTGGTGCGCCAGTCTCGGGGTCGGTGCCGAGCTCGGCCAGAGGAGCTGCGGCTTGCCTGGCCCTGCGCTGGCGGGGCTTGGAGAAAAGCTCCAAGGCCTCGTCGAGGCTCACGGTAAATAGCTGCTCCTCGCTCTCGAGCGAGCGGTACTCGTCGCCACGCTTCACGTACGGCCCGTAGCGGCCGTTGTCGGCGGTGACCACTTCGCCGCTGTCTGGGTCCCGCCCGAGGGCCCGGGGCAGGGAAAGCAGCTTCAGGGCGTCCTCTAAAGTGAGGGTCTCAGCCGACATGGCCCTGAGCAGCGATGAGCGTTTGGGCTTGCCGGTGCCACTGTCCTCGCCGAGCTGGACGTAGGGGCCGTAGCGCCCCTCGCGCAAAGTAACCGGCTGGCCCGACGCCGGGTCGGTGCCGAGCAGGCGTTCGGAACGTTCGGGGGGAGGAGCGTCGAGCAGCTCGCGGGCACGCTCGACAGTGAGCTCGTCGGGCGGGAGGTCTGGCGGGACTGAAGCGCGTTTTTCTGTCCTGGTGTCCTGCAGGTAAGGCCCGAAGCGCCCGACCCGGACTACTATCCCTGACCCCGGGCCGCCCACGGGTATCGAGTTCACGGCACGAGCGTCGATCTCGCCTAGGCGTTCAGCGACCATTTGTTTTAGGCCTTCCCCGCTTTGTTTTAGGCTTTCCCCGCCGTCCCCCACAGGCGCCCCGAAGTAAAAGCGGGTGAGCCAGGGCAGAGGTTCCTGTTCGCCGCGGGCGATCTCGTCGAGGTCTTCTTCCATTTCGGCCGTAAAGCCATAGTCGACGAGCTTGGAAAAATGCTGCTCCAGCAGGCCCACGACGGCGAAGGCGGTCCAGGACGGCACAAGTGCTGTGCCCCTTTTGCGTACATAACCGCGCTCTTGGATGGTGTCGATGATGGTCGCGTAGGTGGAGGGCCTCCCGACGCCGAGATCTTCGAGCGCTTTGACCAAGGAGGCTTCGGTGTAGCGAGCAGGGGGCTGGGTGGCGTGGCTCTCCGGACAGAGCTCCACGGCTACAAGTACATCACCCTTTGCCAACCGGGGCAGGCGTACCTCCCGGTCCTCGAGATCTGCCTCGGGGTCGTCTGAGCCCTCCACGTAAGCCCTGAGGAACCCGGGGAACGAGATCACCCGTCCGTTCGCTGCGAACTCGGCGTCCTCACCGGCGGGGCTCAGGGCCCCGAGGCGGACCTGCACTGACAGGCCCGAAGCGTCAGCCATCTGCGAGGCGACCGTGCGTTTCCAGATGAGGTCGTACAGGCGGAGATGGTCGCCGGAGAGCCCGGAGGCCTCGGGACGAACGAAGTGCTCGCCGGCGGGCCGGATGGCCTCGTGAGCTTCCTGGGCGTTCTTCACCCGCTTCTCGTAGCGCCGTGGCTTTTGAGGCAGGTACTCGCGCCCATAGAGATCGCCCACGACCTGGCGGGCTGCTTGGAGGGCTTGCTCCGACAGCGCCGTAGAGTCTGTGCGCATATAGGTTATGTGGCCTGCCTCGTAGAGGTCTTGGGCTACCCTCATCGTGCGGGCCGCTGAAAACCGCAGTTTACGGCTCGCTTCTTGCTGCAGAGTAGATGTCATGAAAGGCGGGTAGGGTGAGCGCTTCCACGGCTTTTCGTCGACGCTGCGGACCTTGAACTCGGCGCGGGCAAGGTCTTCGGCGAGAGAGCGGGCGCGGCTTTCGTCGAGGACCAGCACGTCGCTGCGCGTTAGCTCGCCGTTCTCAGCGAAGTCGCGCCCAGTGGCGAGGCGGGCCCCGCCTAGGGCTACTAACTGGGCCCCGAAGACGTTGTCGGCCTCTTGGCCAGCGGGCTGGAAGCGGCCGGCTATGTCCCAGTAAGAGGCGGCCCGGAAGGCGATCCTTGCCCGCTCGCGTTCTACCAGTAGCCGGGTCGCAACCGACTGGACTCTGCCTGCAGACAGGCGAGGGAGCACCTTTTTCCAAAGGACGGGGCTCACTTCGTAGCCGTAGAGCCTGTCCAAGATGCGCCTGGTCTCCTGGGCGTCCACCAAGCGGCGGTCGAGGTCGCGGGGGTGCTCGAGCGCTTGGCGGATCGCGTCTCGGGTGATCTCGTGGAACACCATCCGCTTCACCGGCACCCTTGGGTGGAGGACTTCGAGCAGGTGCCAAGCGATGGACTCACCTTCGCGGTCCTCGTCTGTGGCGAGGTAGACCTCGCTGGCGTCCTTTAGGAGCGCGCGGAGCTTGCTTACGCGCTCTTTCTTCCCCGGCACGATCACATAGAGGGGCTTGAAGCCGTTGTCGACGTCAACGCCGAGGCGGGCCCAAGGCTCGTGCTTGTAGGCCGCCGGCACCTCCTTGGCGTCGCTCGGCAGGTCGCGTACATGGCCGACCGAGGGCTCGACCATGTAGCCATTGCCGAGGAAGCCAGATATGGTCTTGGCCTTGGCGGGGGACTCGACGATGACAAGCGGCTTGGCCACGGTACCTCCGGTCTAGTTGGGTTTACTCTTGGCGGGGGGCCCTAGGCGCGCCGGGCGCTCTGGGGGCCGCGGTCGTCCCGCTGACAGCACCGCGCACCACGTCGCCGGCGGGCGAAGGTGCCACCTGGGCGGTGCTCTGCCCATCGAAGGCAGCTCCGGCGGGGACGACCCCTGCCGGCGCCTCGGGCACCGCGAAGCCCTTTACCCGCCGCTTGGAGAAGGCGACGCCTGCCAAGATGACGACGAACGCTCCGGCGGCTATCCCGTAGCGCTCGGCGTTGTCGTGCTGGGTCGTGATGACGACAGGAAGGACGAGCAGCGAGACGAGGTTCATGACTTTCATGAACGGGTTGAGAGCGGGCCCAGCCGTGTCCTTGAACGGGTCCCCAACGGTGTCGCCGATGACCGCCGCTTTGTGGGCTTCAGAACCCTTGCCCCCGAAGTGGCCCTCTTCGATGTACTTCTTGGCATTGTCCCAGGCCCCGCCAGTATTGGAGAGGAAGTTCGCCATGAGCTGGGCGGTCAAGATGGCTGCGGCTAGGAAGGCGCCAAGTGCGAAGTACCCGATCGCGAACCCTACGACGACCGGCGTGAGCACGGCGATGAGCGCAGGGGTCGCAAGTTCGCGAAGCGAAGCGCGTGTGCAGATATCGACCACGCGGGCGTACTCAGGCCTCTCGGTCCCGTCCATGATCCCGGGGTGCTCTCGGAACTGCCTGCGCACCTCCTCCACGACCGTTCCCGCGGAGCGCCCCACCGCTCGGATGAGGAACGAGGAAACCAAGAACGCGACTGACCCGCCCACGAGAAGGCCGATGAACACCTTGGGGTCGGCGACGTTGATCTCGGTAAGGACGTTCCTATAAAGGCTGTTGCCGACCGCCCGGAGCCCAAGCTGCTCGGCGATCGTCTGGATGAAAGCGGCGTAGAGGGCCACGGCTGCGATGACGGCCGAGGCTATGGCCACCCCCTTGGTTATGGCCTTTGTCGTGTTGCCGACCGCGTCGAGGCTCACCATGACCCGCTCTGGCTCGCCGGCGAACTCGCCGCTCATTTCGGCTATGCCCGCAGCGTTGTCCGAAACCGGGCCGAAAGTGTCCTGTGAAAGCACGATCCCGGTGGTCGAGAGCAGACCGATGCCGATGAGAGAGACCAGGTAGAGGGAAAATTGGATGTCGCCGTTACCGAGGCCGACAGCGATCGCGATGGCGACGATGATCGCCAAAATGGCGGCCACGGAGGACTCGAGGCCTACCCCGACGCCCGACAGCACGGTCGTCGCTGGCCCAGTCCGGGTGGACTCTGCTATCTCTTGGACCGGCGATGTCTCGGTCGAAGTGTAGAACTCGGTGATCCTTGATATCCCTTGGCCGAGCAGCACCCCTACTAGGACGGCCCAGAAAACCTTGAGCTCGTGGACATAGAACTGGGCGACAAAGAACGTGCCCAGCATCGTGAGGACAGCAGCCACCATGAAGCCACGGTTGATCGGGGCCATCGCGGTACGGTCTCGGCTGGTCCCCCGCACAGCGTAAACGCCGATTATCGACGCCAGGATGCCGATGCCCATCACGATGAGCGGGAACGTGAGCCCGAGCGCTGGCGCCTTGTGGATGCTGGCGAAGCCGAAATTGCCGAGGATCAGGCTCGCGACCAGGATGACGCCGTAGGACTCGAAGAGGTCGGCGGCCATGCCGGCGCAGTCGCCCACGTTGTCGCCCACATTGTCGGCGATCGTGGCGGCGTTCCTCGGGTCGTCCTCAGGGATGCCCGCTTCGACCTTGCCGACCAAGTCGCCGCCGACGTCTGCAGCCTTGGTGTAGATGCCGCCTCCGACACGCATGAACAGTGCGAGAAGCGAACCTCCGAAACCGAACCCAACGAGGATCGCGGTGGCGGTGTGCTGGGCGAGCATGACGATCGCGGTCGCCCCTAGGAGCCCGAAGCCGACCACGAACAGCCCCGTGACCCCGCCGGTGCGGATGGCGACCTGCAGGGCCGCAGGCAGCGAGCCGCTGCGGGCAGCGGCAGCCGTACGGACGTTCCCCCTCACTGCCGTGCTCATGCCGATGAACCCGGCGAGCCCGGAAAACAAAGCACCGACCAAAAAGGCGAGGGTCCTGAAGCCCCCTGAGGGCCAGAAGCTGAGCACGGTGTGGTTGGGGTGCACAGTCGTGTTCACGACCTTGGTCGCGGTGGCGAACACGAGCACGGCCACCGGGACCACGATCAGGCCGATCGTCTTGTACTGGCGGCGCAGGTAGGCGAGCGCCCCTTCTTGTATGGCACGGGCGATCTGTTTCATCGACGGCGTGCCCTCGTCTTTGGCGAGCACCCGGCTCACCAAGAACAAAGCGGCGCCGATCGAGATGACCGCGCACGCCAGGGCGAAGCCGAGCCATGCCCAGTCCACACCTCGTAGGTGGAAGGCTTGGTAGCCCCCGGAAGCAACAGCGACGTAGCGAGCCATAAACACTGTCTCCTTTATTGCCCCTGGGCGCCGGCGCGGCCATCGGCCGTGGCGCCGTCTAGGTGTTGAGGGCCGGGTGCCAGGGTACGGACGCGGACCTGGCGCCCGGCTCGTTCGCCTATGGCCCGCTCGGCTCCGGCGACCCGCACTACGAGCGGGCCGCCGAAAGGCTGTTTGTCCACCACTTCGACCTCGGCACCGGGCACTAGGCCCATCTCTCCGAGGAAGGCCACCATGGGCGGGCTCACCGAGCTCGACAGTGCCACCACCGCCTGCGCCCCAGGCTCGAGGTCGTAGAGCTGGGCGAGGTGGGGGACGCCGTCGGCGCCCTCCCCGGGGATGGGGAACCCGTGAGGGCACGTCGCCGGCCTCCCCAACGCGTCGAACAAGCGGTCCTCTACCTCTTGGGGCAGGTCGTGCTCGAAGCGAGGCGCGAGCCTGTCGGCCTCGGCCCAGTTGTAGCCGAGCACGTCGGCTAAGAACCGTTCGACGATGCGGTGCCGGCGCACCACCGCGGCGGCCAAGCGCCTGCCCGCTCCCGAAAGCGCGACCCCCTTATAGGGCACGTGCTCTACCAGGCGCTTGTTCACGAGGACCTTCACCATGGCGGTGGCCGTCGCCGGCGACACTCCCAGCGCGCCGGCGAGGTCGCCCGTGCGCGCCCAGTCTCCCGGTTCGGGCGTGCGCCGCCATATCTCCTTTAGTGCCTCGCGTTGGGGCCTGGTCAGCTCGTCCATGTTGCGTCGGTCGAAACTAGGGTTTCGATATGCTGAAAGTCAAGAGGTGAGCCGCAAAAATTTGTGCTCGCGGTTCAGCGGGGCGGAGAGCCCCCCAGGTGCGAGACGTCCATGTAGATGGTGCCGGTGTCGTCGCCGTCGAGCGGGCCGCCGAAGACGGTCAGGCGGACCAGGGTACCGTGCTGCTTGCGGACGAAGGCGGCATTGTCAACCAGGCTGCGGATGAGCGGGATGCCAAGGCCGCGCTCGAAATTGAGCCTGTCCGGGTCAGTTATGGGGGGCGGCGCTGTCACTTTGTCGTGGTCGAAGCCCGGGCCAGAGTCCTCTATGCAGACTTCGAGCCGGTCGGGAGATTCCCATACCTCGACGTGGACGGGCGACGTGGGGCTCAATCGTCGGTTAGCTTCGATGGCATTGGTGCACGCCTCTGAGACGGCGAGCTTCAAGTCGTCCACCCGTTCGTCGGCGAGGGCTCGTCGGGCGATGGCGACCGAGGCCACTACCAGGCGCACTATAGCGATGTACTCCGGGCTGGAGGGGATGTCCAACTCGAGCACCAAGCTGCGCTGCATATCGTACCGGCGTCAGCGCCCCACGGCCTCTTCAACCGAGCCGAAGATGGAAAAGACCTGAGTCAGGCCAGTGATCTCGAACACTTTCAAGATGCGTTGCTGGGTGCACACGAGCGCCAGCTCACCGTCGTGGCTGCGGAGGCGTTTCAGGCCGCCGACGAGCACGCCGAGGCCGGTCGAGTCCAAAAAGTCGACCCCCTCTAAGTCGACCACGACTTGGTGCTTGCCCTGGCTCGCCAGTTCGACGAGCTTTTCGCGCAACCTCGGCGCGGTGTACACGTCAACTTCTCCATGTACCGAGAGCACAGCGTAAGGCGGCCGGCTCTCGTCTAAGTCCAAGCCGATCTCCATCGGGCGGTTACCTTCCTCACCAGTCGTAGTGGCCAAGCTACCACTTGGGCACCCAACTGGCCGGTTGCCAGCTGGTTAGGCTCGGCGGAGTGGCCCGCGGCGCCGCCTTTTTCGACCTCGACCGGACCGTGATCGCCAAGGGATCGCTCATGGCCTTCTCCCGGCCCTTTTACCGAGAGGGCCTGCTCAGCCGGCGGCTGGTCGCCAGGGCTGCTTGGGGCCAGCTCCGTTTCAGCCGCTTCGGAGCGAGCCAGAGGGCGGTCGACCGGCTGCGACTGCGGCTGCTCAGGCTTACTGAAGGCTGGGAGGCCGAGCGTGTGCGCAGCGTGGTTGTAGAAGCGCTGACCCAGGTCATAGGGCCCATCACGTACGCCGAAGCGCTCAAGTTGATGGCGGAGCACAAGGCTGCTGGCCGCAAGGTCTACATAGTTTCGGCTACCCCTTCGGACATCGTGGAGCCCTTGGCCAAGCACCTCGGCGCCGACGGAGCGATCGCCACCAAAGCGGCCGTTAGGGAAGGGCGCTACACAGGGCAACTCGAGCGGTACACCTGGGGGCCAGCCAAGGCCACAGCCATTGCCGAGGTAGCGGCGCGCGAAAACCTCGACCTCACCGAGAGCTGGGCCTACAGCGATTCGGCGAGCGACGTCCCGATGCTCGAGGCGGTCGGTCACCCGGTTGCGGTCAACCCCGACAGGGCTCTCCGGCGCATAGCGCGGATGCGGGGATGGCCGGTCGCAAAGTTCAACGAGCTGGCAGTTGTGACTGCGAAAGGGCCCAGCCCGCTGCGTACGGGCCTCATCGGTGCTGGTGGGGCTGTGGTGGCGGCCGGCCTCGCGGTCTTGTTAGTGCTGCTGGTCAGGCGCCGCCCCGGCCTCTGGCCGGTGCCGGCGTGGGTGGCGGCGCCTGGTCCAGCGTGAGCATGGCCTAGGCGGCCTTCAGCTTCCTGACTGCGAAGAACCCGACGCCGGCGATGAGGGCTATGAAGAGCAGCTTTTTCATCATGCCAAATACGGTAGCGGCCTGGCGCTCCTAGCGCTACCAGAAGCCCTGGCCGACCCAGAGCCTCTCTAGCTCGGCCGAAGCTTCGGCAGCTTTGGCCACGGCCTCGTCTCCGGCCCCCGCCCCGCCGGCCTCGTCCAATAGCCGCACCAAGAGCTCGGTGCCCTCCTGCCAGTCGCGTAGCACGTCTGCGAGAGCCATCTCCAGCGCCCGGACGATGGGCCGGTCAGAAGCCGGGTTGCAAACCCGAAGCCAGCTCCGGTAGCCGGCCGCCGCCCTTGCCAGCACGACCCTGCAATAGGAGCCGAGGCGGGCTTCGTCGCCTTCGACGCGCGAAAGCGCCGCCAGCACGGCTCGGGCAACCTCGCTGGGCGGCTCGAGGAGCCCGGGGGACGGCTCCGGCCAGCTCCCCGGTTGCGCCTGTACGAGCCGGCCTACCAGGCGCTCCTTCCACAGGCCCGAGCGCCACGCGTGGTGCTGGCTTACTGAGTCGAAATAGACCTTCGCCCCGGCCTCCAGCGAGGTCCTCGACCACTCTCCGAGCACCTCGTACAGCTGGCCCTCCGACCACGCCCACGCCCCGGCCCTCCTGGCCGCCTGTTCGAGGGTGAGGGGCTTAGCGGTAAGCATTGGTGACCGGCATGCGGCGGTCCCGCCCGAAAGCCTTGGGGCTGACGCGCACCCCGATCGGGCTCTGACGGCGTTTGTACTCGGCGAGGTCCACGAGCCTTACCACCTTGGCGACCAACTCGGGTGCAAAGCCGGCCTCGACCAGCTCTGGAGCTGTCAAGTCGCCCTCTACGTAGGCCTCTAGCACCGGGTCGAGAACTTCGTAAGGGGGGAGGCTGTCGGTGTCGAGCTGGCCTGGCCTGAGCTCGGCGGTAGGGGGCTTTTCGAGCACAGTTTGGGGGATCACCTCGCCACTTTGGTTGCGCCATCGGCACAGTTTGTAGACCATCGTCTTCGGCACGTCCTTTATCACCGCGAAGCCGCCTGCGGTGTCGCCATAGAGGGTCGAGTAACCGACCGCGAGCTCGCTCTTGTTGCCCGTCGTGAGCACCAGCCAGCCGAACTTGTTGGACAGGGCCATGAGCACTAGCCCGCGCAAGCGGCTTTGGACGTTTTCTTCGGCGAGCCCGGCGGGCTTGCCGGCGAACGAAGGAGCGAGCATCGCTAGGACGGCTTCGTGGGCAGGCTCGATGGGCACGGTGCGATAGTCGATCCCGAGACGCTTGGCAAGCTCGGCAGCGTCAGCGCCGGAGGCGGCGCTAGTAAAGCGCGAGGGCATCGACACGCCGTGGACCGCCTGCGGGCCGAGAGCATCGGCTGCGATGGTGGCCACCAAAGACGAGTCCACCCCGCCCGAGAGCCCGACCACGACCTCGCTGAAGCCGTTTTTGCGGACGTAGTCGCGGGTGCCGAGCACCAGGGCCGAGTAGACCTCCTCTTCGGGCGAAAGGTGGCGCGAGCTCGGCGGCGCGGCCCGCTCGCGCTGAGGGTGGGGCTCAGCACTGACCTCGACTGCCGGCAAGGGATCCCCGCCGTGGCGGCCCCTCGGGTCGAGCAAGCGCTTGCGGTAGGTGGGGCGCACCTCGAGGTCGAGCACTGCGACCGCCTCTTCGAACTGCGGTAGCGACGCCACTAACGACCCGTCGGCGCCGAATACCATGGAGGCGCCGTCGAAGACGAGCTCGTCCTGGCCGCCTACGGTGTTCAGGTAGACAAGGGCGCAGGAGCAGTCCGCTGCGCGGGTCGCCAGCATGCGCCGGCGTTCAGCGAGCCGGCCGGCGTAATAGGGCGAAGCGTTTATGTTGACGAGCAGTTCCGCGCCGCCGGCGGCCTCTTTGACCAGGGGCCCGGTAGGGTCCCAGGCATCTTCGCAAACAGAAACGCCCACTCTCACGCCCCCGACCAGGTAAAGCTCGCTCGGCCCCGGCCCCGGCGCAAAGTAACGCTCTTCGTCGAAGACCGAGTAGTTAGGGAGCCTGCACTTGCGGTAAACGCCCTTCACGCTCCCGGCGGCGAGCACTGCTGCTGCGTTGTAGAGGTCGAGCCCCTCGTCTACAAAGCCGACAACTGCTGTGCAGGACTGCGAAGCGCCAGCGAGCTTCTCCAGCGCCGCCAGGTTGTCGGCGACGAACCCCGGCTTCAGCAGGAGATCCTCGGGGGGATAGCCGGTGACGGCCAGCTCGGGGAAGACTGCGAGGTCGGCTCCCGCGGCTTCTGCTTGGCTGAGAGCGTCCCTTATGCGCTCGACGTTGCCGGCGAGGTCGCCGACGACCGAGGCGACCTGGCAGAGAGCGATGCGGAGCCAAGCCATGTAAAGGCAGCGTAGGTCGTGTACGCCCGGCACCTTGGCACCTGGCCCGAGGTGGCGGCGAGCGCGGACCCCGAACGCGTGGCCCTCCGCCTCGAACGCCTGCAAGAACGGGCCCCGGCCGCCGTGGAGCGCGCCTTGGAAGACGCCGCTTTGCGCCAGCGGGTCGTGGCCGTGCTGGCTTCGGGCCCCTTTCTCACCCGCGTCTGCGTCACCGACCCGATGGCTATGGAAGTCCTCGCCGCCGCCAGCTCGCCGGTCGGGCCTCTGCGCCCGCTTTCGCGCCGGAAGTCGCTCGAGGTGCTGAGGGTCGCCGCGCTCGACTTGACCGGGGAGCTGGGCCTGCCGGCCGTGGGCCAGGCGCTGGCAGACTTGGCCGACGGGCTTTTGCAGGCTGCCTGCGCGGACGCAGGGGCTAGCGGCCTTGCCGTCATCGCGATGGGCAAGCTCGGGGCGAGGGAGCTCAACTACGGCAGCGACATAGACATCGTCTTCGTTGGGCACGGAGACGGCCTGAAGGTGCTCACCTTGGTCCGCCCTGCCTGGCGGACCGACCTCGGGCTCCGGCCCGAAGGCCGGGCCGGCGCACTGGTGAGGGCGCTCGAAGCCTACGAGGCGTACTGGGACCGCTGGGCGCAGACATGGGAGTTCCAGGCTCTCATCAAGGCGAGGCCCGCCGCCGGCGACATGGCCCTTGGGGAGGCCTTCTCTGCGGCGGCGAGCCGGCGAGTTTGGGGTCGGGCTCTCGGAGAAGACGAAATCCGTTCGCTCCGAGAGATGAAGGCAAGGTCCGAGCAGCTGGTCGGCCGCCGCGGGCTTGCCTCACGGGAGGTCAAGCTCGGGCGGGGAGGTATCCGCGACATAGAGTTTGCCGTCCAGCTGCTCCAACTTGTCCACGGCCGGGACGACCCGACGCTGCGCGCCCCGGCCACCTTGGCGGCCCTCTCCGCGCTTGGGGCTGGAGGCTACGTGGCGCCAGAAGACGCGGAGGGCTTGGCGGGGGCTTACACGTTCCTGCGTAAGGTGGAACACCGCCTCCAGCTCTTCGAGGACCGCCAGGTGCACGCGCTGCCTAGCTCGCCTGAAGCGCGCGCCCACCTGGCGAGGGTGATGGGTTATAGGGACAAGGCCGGAGCGAGCGCGCTCAGCCAGTTCGAAGCGGAGCTGGCCCGCCGGCAGGCGGCGGTGCGCGCCATCCACGAGCGGCTGTTCTTCCGTCCCTTGCTAGAGGCGTTCAGCAGCCCCTCCGCCGTGCCTCCCTCTGCTCTCCCGCTCTCAGGCACTGCTGCCAGCCAGACGCTGCTCCCGCCAGCGGCCGCCGAGCAGCGGCTCAGCGTGTTCGGCTTCTCTGACGCCAAGCGGACCAGGGAAGCGGTCCTCGAGCTCACGCAGGGCTTCTCGCGCACCTCCCGGCTGATGAAGGCGATGGTGCCTCTACTTCTCGACTGGTTGTCGGCTTCGCCGAGCCCGGACCTCGGGCTGCTCGGGCTGAGGCGCCTTTCCACAGGGCCTCACAGGAGGGCCCAGCTTTCGGCGCTGTTCCGGGAGTCACCTGAGGCTGCTCGTCGCCTCTGCGTCCTGCTCGGCACAAGCCCGCTGTTCGCGGAGGGCTACGAGCACCACCCCGACCAGCTCGCATTGTTGGGTGACGGCCTGGCCCGCCCTGTGGAGGCAGCTGTCCTCGAGCGGCGGGCGGCCGCCGCCATTGCGTGGAGGCCCCGACAGGACTGGTGGCGGGGCCTCGCCGGCTTGGTCCGGGCCGAGCTGCTGCGGGTGCAAGCCGGTGACGTCCTCGGCCTCGCCGACCTGGCTAGCACCGAGGCTTCGGTGACTGCGTTGGCAGAAGCCGTCTTGCGGGCTGCTCTTGCTGCTGTCGTGACAGGGGCCCCGCCTGCAAGCGGTGGGCGGCCCCCAAGGGCCGGCGCAGCCCAGGCCGGGCAACCTGAGGTCCACGGCGAGCTGCCCACGACGAGCGTCCTACCCCAGCCCCCCGGCATCGCTTTGGTGGCGATGGGCCGCTTCGGCGGTGCTGAGCTCTCTTATGCGAGCGACCTTGACTTGCTGGTGGTGTTCGACGACGAGGCCCTCGCCGTCGCGGAGGCGGAGAAGGTCGCTCGGGACCTATTGGAGCTAGTGAACGGAGCCACCCCTGTCCAGGGGTCCTACCGCCTCGACCTGTCGCTGCGCCCCGAGGGGCGCAAGGGCGTGCTCGCGAGGAGCCTCAAGGCGTACGAGGGCTATTACGAGCGCTGGGCGCAGGCCTGGGAACGCCAAGCGTTGCTCAGGGCACGCCTGGTTGCCGGCGACCCCGCCGTGGGCGAGCGGTTCGCCTCCCTCGCCGCGAGCTTCGTTTGGGGCCGGCCTCTCAGCGCCGACGACCTCCACGAGGTGCGCCGGCTGAAGGCCCGCATGGAACGCGAGCGTGTGCCCGCCGGCGAAGACCCGGAGTTCCACTTGAAGCTTGGCCCAGGCTCCCTCTCCGACGTCGAGTGGACCGTACAGCTTCTCCAGCTGCGAGCGTCTGTGCCGGCGCAGGGCACCCTCGATGCCTTGGAGGCGCTGGTGCAGGCGGGCGCGCTCTCCGCAGGCGACGCCGCCGCTCTGGCCGCCTCGTACAGGTTTTGCGAGGCTGCCCGCAACCGTCTCTACCTGGTGAGAGGCAGGCCAGGGGACTCGCTGCCGCCCCCCGGGCGCCAGCTGTCCTCGCTGGCCCGCAGCTTGGGCATGAGCGCGGCTGAGCTACGCGAGGAGTACCGCCGGCTCACCCGGCGCGCACGGAGGGTGACAGAGCGCCTCTTTTACGGCAAAGACTGATTTACTTTTACGGCAAAGACTGATTTACGCTCTACGGCAAGGGCTGATTTACCCCAAGGGCTGACCGCTCAGCGAGGCGTCGTGGCTGGCCCGCCAGGACGGGACCTGGTTGTGCTGGCTCAACCGGTCGGCGTGGGTGACTTAGGCGTGGCACCGGGGCCAGGGACGGCGCGCAAGTCACCAGGCTCGATCTCGTTGTGACAGTGCGGGCAGGTTTGGACCGGGTGGACGGCGTGCCCGCAGGGCTCGTGGACGAGCAGCACCGGCGGGCCTTCAGGGGTGGGTGCCCAAGTGTCGCCCCAGGTCATCAACGCGGTTATGACCGGGGCGAGCGCGCGCCCCTTGTCGGTCAAGGCGTACTCGTGGCGGGGCGGGTGCTCGCAGTACTGACGGCGCTCAAGGACGCCCTGCTCGACGAGCTTGCGCAGCCGGGCTGAGAGCACTCCACGGGCAACGCCGAGGCTGTCGCGGAACTCATCGAAGCGGGTCGCGCCCCTAAGTGCGTCGCGGACGATCAACAGCGTCCACCACTCGCCCACGACGTCGAGGGTGCGGGCGATCGAGCAGTTCATCTGAGACAGGCTCGTCAATCGCACGGTTTTAGCGTACCAGCAATAAGTCTCTTGACGAGACCAACCGGCTCTGGCATTGTTGGTCCTATGAGAGAACTAACTGCTGCACCCGTAGAGCCCAACTGCGCTGCGCCGTGGCGCGTGCTGGCGGTGCTCTGCATCGGGGCGTTCGCGATCTTGATGGACACCACGACCGTCAACGTCGCGGTCCCGAGCCTGGTCGACGGTCTGCACGCCGGGCTGGACGACGTGTTGTGGGTCTACAACGCCTACTTGCTTTTGTTCGGCGCGCTGCTGGTCCTCATGAGCCGGCTCGGGGACATCTACGGACAGCGGCGCCTGTTCGTCCTCGGCCTGGTCGTGTTCGCGCTGTCCTCAGCCGTGTGCGGCGCGGCACAGGCTCCGGGTGAGCTGATCGCCGCTCGTGCCGTGCAGGGCTTGGGCGCGGCGATGCTCGCGCCCCAGCCTTTGGTGATCATCTCCGCCACGCTGCCGCCTGAGCGGCGCGGCGCCGCGTTGGGCGTCTACAACAGCATGATCGCGCTGGCGGCGGTGATCGGCCCGACGCTCGGCGGGGTGCTGGTCAGCTATGTCGGCTGGCGCTGGATCTTCTACGTCAACCTGCCGGTCACCGCCTGCGGGACCGCGCTCGCGGTGCGGGTGTTGCCGGACCTGCGGCTCGGGCGTCGTCACCGCCTCGACGTGACCGGCGTCGTGTTGGCGACGCTTGGGCTGGCCGCTTTGGTGTTCGGCCTGGTCGAGGGCCAGCGCTATAGCTGGGGGAAGGTCACCGGGGCGCCGGTCACGGTCCCCGAGGTCATGACCGCCGGCGCCGTGCTGCTGGCCGCCTTCTGTCTGTGGCAGCGCAGCCGCCGCAACCGTGAGCCGCTGCTCCCCGGGACGCTGTTTGCCGATCGGACCGTTATGCTGCTGTGCGCTCTGCCTGGCTGCGCCCAGTTCGCGCTGGCAAGCATCATGGTCCTCGGTGCGGTCAACCTCCAATCAGTGCTCGGCTACAGCGCGGTCGTCTCGGGCCTGACCAGCCTGCCGCTCACTGTCGGCATCGCGACGCTGGCGCCGCTGGCCGGTCGCCTCTCAGACCGGACCGGCTCCAAGCCGGTCCTCATCTGCGGGTTCACGCTCTGCGCGCTCGGCATCCTCGCCGTGATCGCCGTGCTCAGCGTCCACGCCACCCCGTTCTCGTTCATCTGGCCCTATATCCTCGTCGGCCTCGGCACCGGCTGCCTGTTCGCACCCCTCACCACCGAAGCGCTGCGTCGCGTCCCCCAAGAACTCACCGGCGCGCTCGCCGGAGTGCTCAACACCTCCCGACAGTTCGGCTCCGCGATCGGCAGCGCCGTCGTAGGCGGCGTGCTCGCCGCCATCCTGGCCAGCGAAATGCGCACCAAAGCCGTCGCCGTCGCCGGCCAGCTCCGAGGGCGCGCCCGCGCGTCGTTCCTGCACGGCTTCGCTCACCTCGACCAAACCGGCCTGGAGGTCGGACGTGGCCAGTCCGGCGGTGCCACCGTCCCAGCCACCGTGCCCCAGCCGCTGCGGGACCGGTTGGAACAGGTCGTCCACACGATCTTCACCACCAGCTACGTCCACGCGATGCGGGTCGCTCTCGTCATCCCCGCGGTGCTCCTGGTCGCCTGCGCCGTCAGCTGCCTAGTGCTCGCCCGGCCGAGACGAGCGACGTTTGCGCCCGCTGAGGTCCTATAGCTGGCCCTGCCTCCCGCCGACCGGTTGGGGGCCCCCCGCAAGTCCTGAGCGCCAAGGCCAACGCCTGCAGCGCCAAGGCTCCTGCGCAGTCGTAGCATGCCAGGCATGATGAAAGTCGTCCGCCGCAGGTGGAAGTACCTGACGGCCAAGCTCTCGGGCCACTGGGAGGAGACTGCCGACCCCAAGGTCCAACTAGAGCAAGCGATAGCCGAGGCTCAGGAGCAGCACCGCCGGCTCGTCGAGCAGGCTTCGACCGTAGTCGCCAACCAGAAGAGGACCGAGTTGCAGCTGAACCGGGCTATCCAGGAGGTCGAGCACATCAACGCCTCCACCCGCCAAGCGCTGGCGATGGCCAACGAGGCTGCCCAGCGGGGCGACACCCTCAAGGCCTCCGAGTACAACCAGACGGCAGAAGCCTTCGCCAACCGCCTGATCGCCACAGAGAAGCGGGTAGAGGACCTAAAGGTCATGCACCTTCAGGCCACTCAAGCGGCTCAGCAAGCCAAGGCCGCCGTCCAGCAAAATGCCGCCGCCCTCCAGCAGAAGCTCGCTGAGCGCCAGAAACTGCTCTCGCAACTCGACCAGGCCCTCATGCAAGAGCAGCTCAACAGAGCCATGGCCAGCCTTGGCCAGACAGTTGACCAAGATGTGCCGACTCTGGACGACGTGAGGGCCAAGATCGAAGCGCAGTACGCGAAGGCGCTCGGCACCGCGGAGCTCACTGGCCAGAGCGTAGAAGCCCGCATGCTCGAGATCGAGCAAGCAGGGGTGAACTCCGAAGCCCGCCAGCGCCTGGCGGAGATGCGAAGTGAAATGGGGTTGCCAGCAGGGGGGCAAACTGCTCCTGGCCAGCTCGGGATGCCAGCTGCCGAGGCGCTCGGGCCAGGCGCTCCGGCGCCGGCCCCCAGGCCAGGAGAGGGAGCTACGGCGTCGCATGGCTCGCTGGCGAGCGACGAGGAGCCTGCGGGGACGGGCGCTGCGGGGACGGGCGCTGGTGGCACGTCTGCCCAGCCGACCCCCCCGGCGGGCTAGCGCAGAACAGTGGCGCGGACCAAGGTCGTGGTCATAGGCGGTGGGCCCGCCGGCAACCAGGCTGCCAGCCGGGCGGCGAGCCTCGGGGCCAGCGTCACCTTGGTCGAGCGCGACGTCGTAGGAGGCGCAGCGCACTTGTGGGACTGCATCCCGTCCAAGGCGATGATCGCCACGGCGGGCGCCCTGTCGTTTTCCCGGCGGATGGGCGGCTTGGGGTTCTCGCCCTCCTCTTCGCCGAGCGAGGTGGACTACGAGGCGCTCCGCCGGCGCATCGTCGAAGTCACTGAGCGGCTCCGCCGCTCGGTCGAAGAGCTCCTCGCTTCCCAGGGTGTACGGACAGTCCTGGGTGAAGCCGCCTTCAGCGGCCCCCACGAAGTGACGGTGAAGCCCTTTGACGCCGACGAGGAGGAGCTCAGTTTCGACTCCGCCGTCGTCTGTACGGGCAGCCGGCCGAGGGTCCCCGAGTGGGCCGCACCGGACGGCGAGCGGGTGCTCACGACCCGCCAGGCCTATCCCCCTCCCGAGCTGCCCGACCATCTGGTCGTAGTCGGCTCCGGAGTGACAGGGGTGGAGTTCGTGCACATGTTCAGCTCGCTTGGTTCCAAAGTCAGCCTGATCGTGAGCCGCCAGCACGTCTTGCCGCACAAGGACGCCGAGGTGGCGGCCGCCTTGGAGGAAGAACTGCTGCGTCGGGGCGTGGCGCTCTACAAGGGGGCGCGGGCAGAAAGCGTCCGGCCTTCAGGCGCCGGTGTCGTGGTCTGCCTAGACGACGGCCGGTCCATCGCTGCCAGCCATGCCCTCTTGGCCGTCGGCTCGGTCCCCAACTCCGACCACCTTGGCTTAGAGCGCGCTGGGGTCCTAGTCGACAAGTGGGGTTATGTACCGGTCAACCAGCACTGCCAGACCAACGTGGGCCACATCTATGCGGCGGGGGACGTCTCGGGCAAGCTCCCGCTTTCGTCGGTGGCGTCTATGCAGGGGCGGAAAGCCGCGGAGCACATCATGGGCCTTCACACGAGGGAGCACCGGCACATCGATTACGACAAGGCGGCCTCTGCCATCTTCACCGAGCCAGAGGTAGCAGACGTGGGCCTCGCTGAGGCAGAGGCGTTCGCGACCGGCCGCAAGATCAGGGTGACGAAGGTGCCCTTTGGGGCATCGGCGAGGGCCCTCATCAACGACGACCCGAGGGGCTTTGTGAAGATCATCTCCGACCCCGCCACCGGCGTCGTGCTCGGTGGCTCGATCGTAGGAGAGCGCGCTTCGGAGCTGATCTCGGTGATCGCTCTAGCCGTGACGGCGGGCTTGAAGGTGGCCGACTTGGTCGAGAGCTGCCTCGTACACCCTTCGCTGGCCGAAGCCATCGCCGACGCCGCGGAGTGAGGCGAGCCAGGCTCGTTAGCCCCAAGCCATCATTGCCCGCTCTTTGAGGACTGCGCGACCGCTAACGGTCAGAGGTGCGACTCGGCCTCCACGGCAAAGCCGATGACCGCCCCGACGAACAGGGCGATGCCGATCACCCAGAACCACTTGCCGAAGGCGAGGCCGATGGCGATCGCCACGGCCCCGACCCCCATCGCGGCAGGCCACATGCTGTTGCCAGGGAAGAAGCCGATCTCGCCCTCGCCCTCTTTCATGTCGGCGTCCAAGCGGTCCTCGGGTCGAGGAACCATGTGCCGGCGGATCCACTGGACGAGCATGAACAAAGTGAGCAGCCCGTAGGCGAGGCCCCCGAACCCGAGCATCACCGTCCCGGACCACTCTCCGCTCCACACCCAGTAGACGACGGCTATCGCCCCCAAGAAGACCGCTGCTCCAAGGGCTAGGTGCCACTCACGCTTTCCCATCTAGGTCTCTCCTCCGCGGCTGGTCCGCTCGGCCTGCCCGTGACCGTCGCCGCCCCCGTCAACGCCGTCGCCAGCACCGTAGCCGTCCCCGCCGCCGTAGCCATTGCCTCCGCCGGCCAACGCCTGCGCCCGGGCTAGCTCTTTAGCGTGGCGGCCGTGGGGCAACGTCAGGTGCTCCGGGTGGTTGAGGTCCCACACAGGCCGCTCGGAACGGATCGGCGGCAAGAACTCGAAGTTGTGCTCGAGCGGCGGCGACTGTGTTATCCATTCGAGGGTCATACCGTCCCAGGGGTTGGGGCCTACCTTCTTGCCGTTGCGGAGGGACACCCACACGTTCACCAAGAAGACCACGACGGAGAACGCGAGGATGAACGACCCGATCGAGGACAGCATGTTCAAAAAGCTCCAGCCAGCGTTGGCCGGGTAGACCGCGATACGCCTCTGCATGCCGCGTAGGCCTAGGTCGTGCTGGGGGAAGAACGTGAGGTTGAAGCCGATGAACATGATCACGAAGGTGACCTTGCCGAGCCTCTCGTCTAGCTTTTTGCCAAAGAACTTCGGGAACCAGTAGTGGATGCCGGCGAAGGCCGCGAACACCGAGCCGCCGAAGAGCACGTAGTGGAAGTGGGCCACTACGAAGTAGGTGTCGTGGAGCTGGAAGTCGAGCGGGGGCTCGGCGAGCATGATGCCGGTGAAGCCGCCGATCAAGAAGCACACCAAAAAGCCGAGGGCAAACAGCATGGGGGTCTCGAGGCGCACCGAGCCCCGGAACATGGTGCCGATCCAGTTGAAGAACTTGATCCCCGTCGGGACCGAGATGAGCAGCGTAAGGATGGTGAAGAAGGGGAGCAGGACGGCCCCGGTCGTGTACATGTGGTGCGCCCACACGCCCATCGACAGCCCGGCGATCGACAGCGTGGCGAAGACCATGCCCTTGTAGCCGAAGACGGGCTTGCGGGAGAAGGTGGCGATCACTTCGGTCGCTATCCCGAAAAACGGTAGGGCCAGGATGTAGACCTCGGGGTGCCCGAAGAACCAGAACAGGTTTTGCCAGAGTATTGGTTGGCCGCCGTGGGTCGGGTCGTAGAAGTGGGTGCCGAGGTGGCGGTCGCACCAGAGCAGCACTAGGGCCGAGGTGAGCACCGGGAAGGCGAGCAGGACCAAAAAGGCGGTGATCAGCTGGTTCCACACGAAGATCGGCATGCGGAACATGACCATGCCGGGTGCTCGCAGGCAGAACACTGTCGTGATCAAGTTGATCCCCGTGAACATGCTGGAGAACGCCGCTAGCGCCACGCCTGCGATCCACAGGTCCCCTCCCGGTCCGGGCGAGTGGATCGACTCGGTGAGCGGTGCGTAGGCGAACCATCCCCAGTCAGCAGCGCCTGAGGAGGTGAGGAAGCTCGACAAGAGCGTCACGCAGCCCCCGAGGAAGAGCCAGTAAGAGAAGGCGTTGAAGCGCGGGAAAGCCATGTCGGGCGCGCCTATCTGGATCGGCACGAGGTAGTTGGCTGTACCGAAGGCGAACGGGCCTAAGAACAAGAACAACATGATCGTGCCGTGCATGGTGAAGAGCTGAGCGAACACGTCCAGGGACACGAAGTTGTTGTTGGGCACCGACAGCTGGACGCGCATGAGCACCGCCATGGCCCCGGCTATAAGGAACATGGCGAAGCTCGTCACCATGTAGTTCATGCCGATCTGCTTGTGGTCGGTGCTCGTCAGATAGGAGAGGACGCCTTTGAACTTGGGGCCGGGTATGAACTCGGTGAGGTGTTTCTCAGGTTCCTCGAAGGCAGGGGGACGTTCTTGGACAAGGGTCATAGTGGGCTAGCCCTCCGCTACGCTCGTGTTGAGCCCATGGTGGCTGGCGAGCCAGGCACCGAACTTGGCTTTCGGCATCACGTACAGCCAAAAGCGCATGAACGGGTGGTAGACGCCGCAAAACTGCGTGCACTCCCCGATGTAGCGCCGGCCTGCGGCCGAAGGTGAGATGTTGACGTCGAAGCTGTTGTTGATCCCCTGGATGGCGTCCCGCTTGAAGAGGAACGCAGGTACGTAAAACGAGTGGTTGACGTCGTCTGAGAAGAGGTTTATCTGCACAGTTTCACCGGCTGGGAGCGTGAGCACGGGCAGGTTGGGGCTGTTTATGTTGGGCTCCGTGGCGACGCTGCCGAGGACCTGGTACCCGTTGGGGTAGCTGAAGCGCCAGCCCCACTGGAAGGCGTCCACCCGCACTACGAGCGCGGGGTTGGCCTTCACGTTGTCCACCCGGTCCTCAGCCCGGTACACGAAGACGAACAACGTCACTACCATCGCGATCGGCACGACCGTGTAGATGACCTCTAGGGGGATGTGGTACTGGAACTGTCGCGGTATGCGCTCTTCGCCAGGGCGCTCCCGGTAGCGCACGGCGCACCAGATGATCAGGCCGACGACTATGGCCCCGAGCGGCACCGCCATGTAGTAGGTGAGGTTCCAGAGGCTGTAGACGTTGCTGTCCTGCTGGGTGATGCCGTTCGGCGAGCCCCAGTGGAAGACGGTGGCGATCAGGGTGGGGACCAACTCGTGCACTGTCTCTCCAGAGTAAGCCGCGCCGGCCGAGGCGGACAAACCGGCCCGCGGTCCGCGTCGGCGCCCGAGCCAGCCGGGGCCGTGGGTTGCGGGGGAGGCCGGCCAGGCCGGGCCTTCTGGCGTGCTTGTGCCGCTCGCCGGCTGGGCCGTGCCCCGAGCCGGGCTGGGCCGTGCCCGGCCCCCCAGCAGCTGCCGCTATACTTGGCGCCCCGTGCGCACCTACTCTCCCAAGGCCGCCGAGGTCAGCCGCTCCTGGCGCGAGGTCGATGCCAAAGGCGCCGTCCTCGGGCGCTTGGCTACAGAGGTGGCGCGCCTGCTCCGGGGCAAGCACAAGGCGGGGTTCGCAGCTCATATGGACTGCGGCGATTACGTGGTGGTGGTGAACGCCGCCGAGGTCGTCTTGAGCTCTGACAAGGCGCAGACCAAGCTGTTCCAGCGTTATTCTGGCTATCCCGGTGGGCTGAAGACGCGGACCTACGGCGAGATGCTCGCTCGCCGCCCGGAAGAGGTGGTCCGCATAGCGGTAAAGGGCATGCTCCCCAAGGGGCCGCTTGGCCGGCAGATGCTGCGCAAGCTCAAGGTCTACGCCGGCCCCGAGCACCCGCACGCGGCCCAGAAGCCCGAGCCTTGGCCACTCGACCGCTCCGCGCACCGAGTAGCCTGACCCGCTCGGTCATGAGACACTTTTCACATCGAGGAGACGAGTAGTTGCCCAAGCCCTTGGTCCAAGCGACTGGCCGGCGCAAGGCAGCGGTGGCGAGGGTGCGCCTCCGCCCCGGTGCAGGCGCCATCGTCGTCAACGGCCGGCCGGTCGAGCAGTACTTCCCCTCAGCGACCCATCGGATGTTGCTCACCGAGCCGCTTCGGGCGCTCGACAAAGGCAGCGGTTTCGACGTGGACGCCACCTTGGACGGCGGCGGGGTCTCCGGTCAGGCCGGCGCCTTGCGCCTCGGGATTGCCCGCGCCTTGGCTGAGCTCGACCCCGAAGACAGGCTCGCGCTGAAAAAGGCAGGCTTCCTCACCCGGGACGCTCGAGAAAAGGAGCAGAAAAAGTACGGCCTGAAAAAGGCCCGCAAGGCGCCCCAGTACTCCAAGCGCTGAGGTCCAGGGGCACCTTGCTCCGTTTCGGTACTGACGGCGTGAGGGGCCTTGCCAACGACGAGCTTGCTCCTGAGGTAGTCCTCGCGCTCGGGCGCGCGGCCGCGAGGGTGCTCGGGCGGCTGGCCGAAGGGCCACAAGCCCGGCAAAGGCGCCTGTTCGTCGTCGGCCGTGACACGCGCCGCTCCGGTCCCATGCTGCAGGCCGCGCTCTCAGCTGGCCTCGCGAGCGAGGGGGCGGACGTGGTCGACGCGGGGGTGTTGCCCACGCCTGCTGTCGCCTTCTTGTCGGCGGAGCGCGTGGCGCCTGCAGCAGTCATCTCGGCTTCGCACAACCCGTACTTCGACAACGGCATCAAGTTTTTTGCTGCCGGCGGTACCAAGCTCCCCGACGAGGTGGAGGAGGCCATCGAAGCCGAACTAGATGCGCTCGCCGCCGGGGGCTCTCTCGGGCGTCGCTCCGAGCCGCCTCCTACACGCGACGCAGTCGGCAGCATCAGCGCCGACGACGAGGCGCTCGAGCGCTACGAGCGGTCGGTGCTCGCCTGCTTGGAGGGCCGCCGCTTAGCGGGCCTCCGTGTGGCGCTCGACTGCGCGAACGGCGCCGCTTGGCGTAGCGCGCCCGAAATCTTTGCAGCCGCCGGTGCCGAGGTGGTGGCCCTCTTGGGCGCCCAGCCAGACGGCACCAACATCAACGACAACTGCGGCTCGACCGACCCGCGTGCCCTGGCGGGCGCCGTGGCAGCAGCGGGGGCTGACCTCGGCTTGGCTTTCGACGGCGACGCCGACCGGGTGATAGCGGTGGACGGCGCCGGCGAGGTAGTAGACGGCGACAGGCTGCTCGCACTGTTCGCCACCGACCTGTTCGAACGGGGCCTGCTCGCCGGCGGGACCGTGGTGGTCACGGTCATGACCAACCTCGGCTTCAACCAGGCGATGCAGCGCGCGGGGATCAGGGTCCACACGGTCTCTGTGGGCGACCGTTACGTGCTCGAAGCCCTGGACGCCAATGGGTGGGTGCTCGGGGGGGAGCAGTCGGGCCATATAGTTTTCCGCTCCTATGCCACCACCGGTGACGGCGTGCTGTCTGGCTTGCTCCTGGCGGACCTGGTAGTGCGCCAGGGCCGTCCCCTTGCGGCCCTGGCGGCGTCCTCCATGCGCCCTCTGCCCCAAGTGCTGCGGAACGTCACGGTTGCCGACCGTGGGGCGCTCGCGTTGGCGAGCTCGGTCTGGCAAGAGGTGAGCCGTACCCAGGCGGAGCTAGGCAGTAGCGGGCGGGTGCTGCTACGTCCCAGCGGGACCGAGCCCCTCGTCAGGGTCATGGTCGAAGCGCCCACCGAAAGCGAGGCCAACGCCGCCGCGGAACGCCTGGTAAATGCCCTCCACATGGCGCTCGGTGAACCCGCGCGCTGACAGCTCCGGTACCTTTGGCTCATGTGCGGCATCGTGGCCGTGTTGGCCCGTCGGCCTTCCCGCCCGCCTCCTCCTGCCGAGGAGGTCCATCGCGGGTTCGCCCACAGCCGTGGCTGGCTCGGGGGACTAGCTAGCGCCGAAAGCCCGGGGCGGGCGGGAGAGCTCCTCTGGCGAGCGAGCGAGGAGCTGGCCGCCCTCGACGCCCGCCTTCGAGGTACGCCGGGGCTTTCGTGCTTGCTCGGGGACCAAAGTGCTGCCCGGGCCTTGGCCGAGGGCTCGGCAGCGTGCGAGGCGCTAGTCAACGACTTCGAGTCTGCCCTCGATGCAGGCCATGCGCCCCTCGCCGCGACAGCGGCAGAGCTCGAAGAGCTGAACGCCGCTCTCGTCCGGCTGAAGGACTCGCTCTGGGCGCTTCGTTACGACCGCTTGGAGGCAGCGAGGTCCGTTTCGCGCCTGTGGGCCTCGCTCGGCCGAGAAGGCCTCCCTCCAGCACCGGCTCTCTCTGTCCTGTGGGCAGCCCACGTAGCGCTCAGGTCCCTCGACCGTTTGGAGGTGCGCGGGCGGGACTCGGCCGGGCTGCACTTGATGCTCTCCGGCCACGGCCTTGACTTCTCCGCACCCGATGTCGCCGGCGCGCTCGGGGCAAGGGAAGCTGACTATCTGTTCGGCTCGATGGCGGTGCGCCGCGCAGGCGGTTGCCTTTCGCTTGTCTACAAAGCAGCGGCAGAAATTGGCGAACTTGGTGACAACGTAGCCGCGCTCCGGCGGGCCATGGGCTCCGACCGGCTGCTCGCCATGGCCCTCGCTTCGCCGGATCTCGAAGCTACCGTGCTCGGCCACACCCGCTGGGCGAGCGTCGGGCTTATTTCGGAAGCCAATGCACACCCTCTTAGCTCCGGCACCTCCGCCAGCTATGTGGTGGGGGCATTGAACGGTGATATAGACAACTACGCCTCTTTGGTCACCTCCGGGTCGATGGAGATCCCGCCAGGTGTGACAACCGACGCCAAGTTGGTGCCCGAGCTCGTGTCGCGCTACCTGGCCTCTGGCGCAAGCCCGGTGGACGCGTTCCGTCAAGCGGTGAGCCGGTTCGAAGGTTCGGTTGGCATAGCGGCCAACGCAGCGGCTGCGCCTGGCGAGCTGTTGCTGGCGCTGCGGGGAAGCGGTCAGAGCTTGAACCTCGGCCTTGCAGAAGACGCTTTCGTGGTGGCGAGCGAACCCTATGGCCTCGTCGAGGAAACTTCTCGCTACCTGCGTATGGAGGGCGAGACGGGCGGCCAGCTCGTCGTGTGCCGGCGGGAGGGCGCTGGGGAGCTCGCTGGCATTTCTCGCTGGCATTACAGCGGCAGGGAGCTGCCTGTCGAGCCAGCAGAAGTGAAGCTTGCCGAGATAACGACCCGCGACGTGGACCGAGGCGGTTTCAAGCATTTCTTGCTAAAGGAGATATCGCAGTCGCCGCTGTCGGTCCAAAAGACCCTGCGCCAGAAGATCCACGTCGGCGAAAATGGAAAGCTTGTCGCCGTGCTCGGAGGCTCCGTAGTGCCCCCGAGGCTGAAAGAAGCGCTCGCGTCGGGCCGGGTCCACAGTGTCCTCGTCGTCGGCCAGGGCACCGCTGCGGTGGCGGGGCAGGCGGTCGCGGCCGCGATCTCACGCGCCCTGCCAGGAACTGCGGTGGCGGCGATGCCGGCTTCGGAACTATCTGGCTGGGGGCCGAGCGGCTCCGGGCTGCCAGACGACATGTCGGGCACGCTCCTCGTGGCCATCAGCCAGTCGGGCACCACGACCGATACCAACCGCACCGTCGACCTGGTGCGCGCCCGAGGCGCTGCCGTCATTGCCATAGTCAACCGGCGCAACAGCGACCTCGTGCAGAAATCCGACGGCGTGTTGTACACCTCTGACGGGCGCGACGTCGAGATGTCTGTAGCTTCGACGAAGGCGTTTTACTCCCAAGTTGTCGCCGGTCACCTGTTGGCAGCCGCCTTGGCTGAAGCGGCAGCGCCCGGCGAAGGCCGGCGGGCAGAAGTACTAGCAGCACTTCGCGAGCTGCCCTCGCTCATGAGCCGCGTGCTGGCCTTACGCGAAGAGATCGCCCGGGTGGCTGCGTCGGTGGCGCCGGCCAAGCGTTGGTGGGCCGTCGCCGGCAGCGGGCCCGACCTGCTGGCGGCGGCCGAGGTCAGGATAAAGCTGTCAGAGCTTTGCTACAAGGCGGTCGCCCTCGACACAGTCGAAGACAAAAAGCACATCGACTTGTCTTCGGAGCCTATGGTGCTCGTGCTGGTCTCATCTGCCTTTGGCCCCAACGCTAAGGACGCGGCAAAAGAAGTGGAGATTTTCCGGGCTCACAGGGCCGTGCCGGTCGTCGTCGCAGCCGAGGACGAGGCCGAACGCTTCAGCAACGGTGCGGGCGGCCTCGGCAGCGCCGGCTCGGTGCTGGCCGTGCCGAGGTGCCATCCTGAGCTTTCCTTTGTGCTTGCTGCCATGGTGGGCCACCTTTTCGGTTACGAGGCGGCGCTCGCCATCGACGCGCTGGCGAACCCCTTGCGGGAGGCTCGTGCTCTTTTGCAGGAGGCGCAGGCCCGCTCGGGCGGCGCTGGCCCCGCCCTAGGCCCTAGTTTGGAAAAGGCCGTGGCGCCGGCCCTGGCCGGCCTGCGCGCTGGCAGTTACGACGGCTGCCTCCCCGCTTCTATAGCCGCGCGCCTTACCTCCCTCTTGCGCTACGCGACCGGCTTGGCCCCGGTCGAGGGTTACGAGGCAGAAATGGGAAAGGTGGGCACGCCGGAAGCCATCGTCGAGGACCTGCTCGGCGCTCTCTCCGCTGCCATAGACGAGCTGGCGCGCCCCATTGACGCCATCAAGCACCAAGCCAAGACCGTGACCGTCGGGATCTCGAGGAGCGAGGAGGAACTGCTGCGATCCCGGCTCGTGGCTGAAGCCTTGGCCGCCGGCGCCACCATCTCGTCTCTTGGCTACCGCGCGCTCCGCACGCTGGCGGCCCTCAGCGCGGCCGTCGAAGAAGTGGTCGGTTACACGCGTTACCGAATAGAAGCGCCGGCGGGAGCGCTCGAAGACGCGACGATATGGGTGGTGGACCGCGGCGGGGTGGCGCGCGACATAGCTTCGCGCACCGAGCACGACCACGCTCTCCGGGGGACCAAGCACCGCGTGGCCGAAAGGCGGGAAGTGACGGTGTTCCGGGGCCTTACCGACGGGCGGACCGGGGTCATGGTCCCCGAGGCCAAAGACGGCCAAGTGACGGGGCTCACCTTGCTCCACGTCCGCTTCGTCCCGTCCCTGGCACCTCAGCAAGCAAAGGCTGTCCTACAGGCTTACCAAGGCCGTTACCAGGCTCTAGTAGACGCAGTGACGGAGGCTAGGCCTGATTTCGACGACTCGGTGCTCGGCCGCGTGCCCTTCGTCGACCTTATGACCGAGCCGGTCGCTTTGCTGGCCAGGTACTGGTTGGGCTGACGGCGGCGGCTGGCTTGTAGGCTTCGACAGGTGGGGGCAATAGTCGGACTAGGCGTGGACCTGGTAGATATCGAGCGCTTCGCCAAAGTGTTACAACGGCGCCCGCGGATGGGCGAGCGGCTCTTCACCGAGGGCGAGCGCGCCTACGCGGCCGGGTTCGCGGACCCCGCCCCCAGCTTGGCGGCGCGCTTTGCCGCTAAAGAGGCGGCTATGAAGGCGATGGGAGTTGGGTTGGGAGCGTTCTCGTTCACCGACGCCGAGGTTTGCCGTCGCGGCAGCGGCCAGCCGTTCCTTCGCCTCCACGGGCGGGCGGCCGAACTGGCGGAGAAGCTCGGCGTGAGAAGCTGGCTCCTCTCCCTCACCCACAGCGGTACCTCGGCAGCGGCCGTCGCTATAGCAATGTCCTGAGCGCCCATGAAGCCCGTACTTTCCCCCGAAGAAATGTCCGGCGTGGACCGGCGGGCGAGCGAGCCCGCCGAGGTGCTCATCGGTCGCGCCGGTGCCGCCACCGCCCGCAAGGCCGCCCAACTGCTCGGCGGGGCGTTCGGGCGGAGGGTCTTGGTGGTCGCGGGCAAGGGCAACAACGGCGCCGACGGCCGGGCTGCGGGCAGGCTCCTAGAGGCTCGAGGTGCACAGGTGGCCGTCGTCGAGGCGGCCGAGCTCGGGCCGTCGGGCACCGTCCCTCCTGCTGAGCTCGTGATCGACGCCGCCTATGGGACCGGCCTGCAGCGGCCGTACCGACCGCCTCGGCTTGCCGAGGGTGCGCGGGTGCTGGCGGTAGATATCCCATCGGGGCTTTCTGGCCTCACCGGTCAGGTGCCCGAAGGCGGGGGTGCTTGGAAGGCGGCCGCGACCGTCACCTTCGCCGCCTTGAAGCCCGGCCTGCTCTTCGGCACCGGGCCCGAGCTAGCCGGCGAGGTCGAGCTTGCTGACATCGGCCTCGGCCCTCTCGTCGAGGAGGCCTGTCGGGCCTGGTTGGTCGAGGACAGCGATGTCGCCTTGGTGCCGTCCCGGCCCCGCGAGGCCCACAAATGGCAGGCGGCCGTGCACGTGGTGGCGGGCTCGCCGGGCATGACAGGGGCGCCTTGGATGGCGAGCAGAGGTGCGCTCCGGGCCGGCGCTGGCTACGTGCGCCTTTCGATGCCCGGGGTAGAGCCCTCGGTGCTCCCCCCGAGCGAGCTCGTGCACGCACCGGTGGCTAGCAGCGGGTGGCACGAAGCGGTCCTGGCCGGCCTTTCACGGGTAAAGGCTCTTGTCGTCGGTCCTGGCCTCGGCCCCCTGGCCGGCGAGGGCGGGGGTGAGGGGGGCCTCCCGGGGGGCGAGGTCGGCCTGCTCGTCGCTCGCGCCCCAGTTCCCGCTGTGGTGGACGCTGACGGGCTCAACGCCATCGGCACGCTCGACGCGTTGGCCGAGCTCACCGGGCGGCGGGCGGCGCCCACAGTGGTCACCCCTCACGAAGGTGAGCTTGCCCGCCTGGCGGGTAAGCCAGTTGGGCCGGACCGGTTGGCGGCTGCCAGGGAGGCAGCGGCGCGGAGCGGGGCGGTCGTGTTGTTGAAAGGGGCGACGACGGTGGTGGCGCACCCCGACGGGAGAGCGTTGCTAGCCAACGCCGGCGACCCCCGGCTCGCCACGGCCGGCACCGGCGACGTGCTGTCGGGCATGGTCGGGGCGTTCATAGCGCGCGGGGCACCGGCGCTAGTCGCGGCTGCGCTCGCTGCGCATGTTCACGGGAGGGCGGCGCTAGCGGGTTACAGAGAGGGCTTGGTGGCGGGGGACCTACCTGACCTCGTGGCTGCCTGGCTGTCGGAGCACGGGGGCGCACCAGCCTCGGCGGCTGCGAACTAGGGGCGATGGCGCGCCCGGGCGAGCTTGCGACGAGGGTTGCCGGCTGGCTCCGGCCCGCTTGGGTAGAGGTGGACCTCGACGCTTTGAGCGCCAACGTGGCCTATCTGAAACGCCTGGTGGCCCCCGCCGAGCTCTGCGCTGTCGTGAAGGCCGACGCCTACGGGCACGGGGCGGTGCCGGTGGCCCGGGCTGCGCTCGCTGCCGGGGCCACCTGGTTGGCGGTGGCGCTCGCCGAGGAGGGCCACGAGCTGCGAGAGGCCGGCATCGAAGCCCCTGTCCTCGTGCTCTCCGAGCCAGCGCCAGAGGCCATGGAACTGGTCGCCCGAGACCGTCTCACCGCCACCGTCTACACCCGGGCGGGGCTCAGGGCTCTTTCCGAGGCGGCCACCATTTCTCCGGGAGGGAAATTGCCCGTGCACATAAAGGTCGACACCGGGATGCACCGTGTCGGTGCAGAGCCCGAGGTCGCCCTCGAACTGGCCCGGGCCCTAACGAGAGAGCCGCGCCTCGAGCTCGAAGGGATCTTTACCCATTTGGCGGTTGCCGACGAACCAGCCAACGAGTTTACGGCGCTGCAGCTCCAGCGCCTCGACGAGGTAACTAGGAGGCTCGCTGCCGAGGGACTGCGCGTCCGGGTTGTGCACGCTGCCAACTCCGCTGGCGCCCTCTTCCACCCGAGCGCGCGCTACGACCTCGTGCGCCTCGGCATCTCGGTTTACGGCCTAGCTCCGTCGCTGGAGACCCGCAGCGCGCCGGCAGCGGAGCCGCTCTCGCCTGTGCTTTCCCTAAAGGCCCGCGTGTCGTACTGCAAGACTGTGGCCGCCGGCGACGGCCTTTCTTACGGCCTTCGCTACCGTCTCGAACGGGCCTCCGACGTGGCCACTGTCCCCCTCGGGTACGCGGACGGGGTGCCGAGACGGCTCTTCGAAGTTGGTGGCGAAGTCCTGATCGGGGGCCGGCGCCGGCCGATCGCGGGGGCAGTCACGATGGACCAGCTCCTCGTGGACTGCGGCCCTGGCTCCTTGGTGCGACCCGGCGACGAGGTGGTCTTGCTCGGCCGGCAGGGCACCGCTTCGATAGGGCCTTGGGAGTGGGCCGAGCGGCTCGGGACCATCGCCTACGAAGTGACTTGCGGGCTCTCGGCCCGCCTGCCTCGCGTGTACCGCTACGAGAGGGCGGAAACCACGAAATCTATGCAAGCAGTGAGCGCCTCGATGTCGGAAGGCTCGATGGCTGGGTACATGGCTATGCGCAGCTGGTTGCGCCCCAGCCGACGGTAGGGCTCAGTGTCCACGATGCCGTTTTGCCTGAGGACTTTGGCCACCGTCAGGGCATCGAGCGAGGGGTCGAAGTCGATGGTGGCCACCACATGAGAGCGTTCGTCGGGTTTTTCGACAAAGGGCGTGGCGAAGTCGCTCTGCTCGGCCCAGCCGTAGAGGATCTCGGCCGAGCGGTCCGAGCGGCCGCAAGAAAACTCGAGCCCACCGCTTTCGAGCACCCATTCCAGCTGGGCTAGGGCCAGCACCAAGGTGGCGATGGCGGGAGTGTTATAGGTCTGGTCGAGCCGGCTGCTTTCGACGGCTTTGTTTAGGTCCAAAAAGGGAGGTACGAAGCGGCCGCTCGACTCTAGCTGCCGAGCTCGGGCGATCGCCGCCGGCGAAAGCAGCGCCACCCACAGCCCTCCGTCAGAGGCAAGGCCCTTTTGAGGGGCGAAGTAGTAGGCGTCCGCTTGGCTAGGGCTCAGGCGCAGGCCTAAGGCCGCGGAGGTCGCGTCGACCGCCACGAGCGACCCCGGGGCGGCGCCGGCGGGCCGGCGGACTTCCATCATCACGCCCGTTGAAGTCTCGTTGTGCGTGAGCGCGTATAGGTCCACCTCGTCCGAAGGGTGCGGCCAGGGGTGAGTGCCGGGGGGGCTTTCTATGACCTCGGGATCTTCGAGCCAGGGGGCCGCCTTCGCCGAAGCGGCGAACTTCGCGGAGAACTCCCCGAACGAAAGGTGCTGGCTCTTTTTCTCTATGAGGCAAAAGGTCGCGACGTCCCAAAATGCTGTGGCCCCGCCGTTGCCGAGCACGACTTCATAGCCGGCCGGCAGCGCGTAGAGCTCCGCGAGCCCTTGGCGCAGCCTCCGGACGAGCGACTTGACCGGCTCCTGGCGATGGCTGGTGCCGAGCACGCCGGCGCTGTCGATGAGCTTTTGGAGCGCTTCGGGCCTCACCTTGGACGGCCCGCTCCCAAAGCGCCCGTCGCTCGGCTTGATGCTCGCGGGGAGGCAAATGGTGCCCGGCTCAGCCGCCGGCGTACCTACGGGCTTCCTCATGCCGGCTCGACCGCCGGCCTGACTACGGGCTTTCTCACGAGGCCAGCCTACGGAAACCAAGCTCGAGTGAAGTGCCTTCCAGCACGACCTGAGCTTGGCCTTGAGAGCTCAAGAACCGGTACAAGGCTGGGGCGGCCTCCTGAGAGCTCACGCCTTGACGGCTTTTGGTGCGAGCATGGAGGTCGTGGCCCAAGCTCGTGCTGCACTTGCCCTCGCCCTGGTATTGGTGGTGGCGGCCGGCGCAGGCGCCGCCGGCGGGGCGGCTTCGGCCGGCGCGGGCGGTGCCCCAGGGCTCGGGGCACCTGGCTGGGCGGGGAGCGTGGTGGTGGCGTTCGTAGGCGGGGCGGGGACATTGCTCGCTTACGGGCTCGTCTTGAGCCTCCTGCGCAGCAGGCCGCGTCGCCGACGGGCCGCCCCTAAGAAGACGCCTTGGTGGGTGTGGCTGGTCGAGGCCATGGCGGCTGCGTTAGCCGCCGCTTTGCTCCTCGGGCTTGTAGACCTGGTGGCCCACCACCCGGCCCGCGGGGCACAGCCCTTGGCCAGCGGGGTTTCCCGGGTGCCGGCAGGGACGCTCGGGCACGTGGTCGGCGGGTCAGGTTCGCCTACCGGCTGGCTCCCGGTCGTGGTGGGCATGGGGGTGGCGCTGGCAGCCGCCACCGCCTACCAGTTGTTTGCGCACCGGCGAAAGGCAAAGCTGGCGCCCATGGCAAAGCTGGCTTCCGAGTGCGAGGGCATGGACCAGCGCAGGAGGGAGGCGGTCGCAGCTCTCGACCTTTCCCTCCAGGCTCTCTGGGCGGAGCCCGACCCGAGGAGGGCGGTCATAGCAGCGTACGCTCGTATGGACAGCTGGCTCGCCCACGCGGGCATGGGGCGGCGCTCCTCGGAGGCGCCCTTCGAGCACTTGGACCGGGTGGTGAGCTGGCTCGGGGCTTCCGGGCCAGTGGGCGCCACGCTGGCAGGCTTGTTCGAGCGGGCGAAGTTCGACCGCCGGCCCTGTGGCCAGGAGATGAAGGAGGAAGCGCTGGGCGCCCTTGTGCAACTGCGTAGCGAGCTCGCCGGGCCCGGGGGGGTGGCGCAGGCATGAAGCCAGGCCGGCTCCTCCTGGCAGGGCTGGCACTGGCGGTCGCCGGCGCGCTGAGCTGGGCGCTTGCATATTCTGGGGTGCTCGGGCCGCCGGCGGCTTTGCGTCTAGGAGGTGGGCTCGGCGCCGGCGTGGTGTTGCTGACCGGGTTGCCCGGCCTTTGGCCCGGTACGGCGCGCCGCTCAGCGCTCGACGAAGCGCTCGACTTGCCGCCGCCGGCACGCCCCCCCCGGCCGAGGTCGCTGCGGGACGTCGAGGTGACGCTTAGGTTGGCCACCTCCAGCCAGGGCGGCCGTGACGCTTACTACCGCCTCCGGCCGCTGTTGCGACGTTTGGCGGAGCGGCGCCTTCTCGTCCGGCACCTCGTGGAGCTAGACGCACAGCCAGGCCTTGCGAGAGAGCTCCTCGGGGCGGACCTCTGGGAGCTCGTGCGCGAGGGCGTTGCCCCGCCCGAGCGGGCTGGGCGGGGCGTGGCGGTGGCGAAGCTGGCGAGCTGGGTGGACAAGCTGGAGTCGCTATGAGCAGCTTTGCCTGGCCGGTTCCTCTGCCGGCCGAGGCGGTCGCCGAGCGGGCGCGGGCGGTCCTCGACGAGGTGGGGCGGGCGGTGGTCGGCAAGAGGGAGGTCATCGAGCTCGTGCTCACCGGGCTGCTCGCCAACGGCCACGTGCTGCTAGAAGACGTCCCCGGGCTCGCGAAAACCTTGATGGCGCGCTCGTTTGCCCAGGTAACGGGGCTCGAGTTCACTCGGGCTCAGTTCACCCCCGACCTCATGCCAGCCGACATCACCGGTTCGTCGGTGTATGACCCGGCGAGCGCGAGCTTCAAGTTCCAGCCCGGCCCGGTCTTTAGCAACCTGCTCTTGGCAGACGAGGTCAACCGCGCCTCGCCCCGCACCCAGTCCGCCCTGCTGGAGGCGATGCAAGAACGCCAGGTGACCGTGGACGGCGTGACACGCAAGCTGCCGCAGCCGTTCTTGGTGATCGCCACTCAAAACCCGATCGAGCTCGAGGGCACCTACCCGCTCCCCGAGGCCCAGCTCGACCGGTTCATGTTGCGGGCCTCGGTGGGCTACCCGAGCCCGGACGCGGAGTGGGAGGTGCTGGCAAGGAGGGCGGAGCGCCGTTCAGAAGAGGTGGCGCTGCGACGGGTTGTCTCGCGGGAGGAGCTCGTCGCCATGCAAGCGAGCCTCGAGGACGTCTACGTCTCAGAAGCGGTCGGCCGTTACATGGTCGCTTTGGTGGGGGCGACGAGGGGACGGCCGGCGGTAGAGATCGGTGCGAGCCCCAGGGGTTCGCTGGCCCTCATGTTGTTGTCTCGGGCGCGAGCGGTGCTACAGGGGCGGGACTTCGTCGTGCCCGAAGACGTGAAGGCAGTGGCCGTGCCGGCGCTCGCCCACCGGCTCCGGCTGCGCCCGGAACTATGGGTCCGGGGCGAGCGGCCCGAGCGGGTGATCGAGGCTTGCCTGTCGGAGGTCCCTGTGCCGGCCCCGGAAGACCTGCCTAGGGAAGCCGCTGCCGGTGGGCCGCGGGGGGCGCGCTAGTGCCCGAGCTCGCTTGGCGGCCCACGGAGAAGACAGCCGTCTACGTGGCCCTGGTGGGCCTGGGCGTGGTCGCTGCGCTGGTGAGCGGGAGGCCCGAAGGGGCCGTCTTGGCCACGCCGTTCGTCTTGGTGCTAGCGGTCGGCCTCGCCCGGGCGCGCCCTTTGGGCCTCACCGCCAAGGCGGTTGCCGACAGGGCCGTGGCCACGGAGGGGGACGACCTGCTGGCGCTCGTGAGCTTTGCTGCCAAGGCAGACGTGACCGGCTTGGAAGTGCTGGCGGTGCCGTCAGAAGGCTTCGTCAGGCCGCCACGTGAGAGTTCTCCTGGTGCGAGCGCGAGAACGAGCAGCGGGGCGGTGCAGGTCGACCAGCCCGTAAGGCAGCCCCTAGCGAAGGGGCCGGGCACCTCCAACGGCAGGCCGTTGGCGGTGGGGCTCCCGGCGGGCGCGCCCTTGGAGCTTTCTTTGCCGCTGCGAGCTGACCACTGGGGCCGCCACCGGATGGGCTCTGTCGCCTTCAGGGCAAGGTCGTTGTTCGGGCTGTTCGAGGCGAGCAGCTGGGTGCCCATAGAGGGCACTGTGCTCGTCTACCCGCGCCTCGAGCCCCTGGGCCGGCTCGCCGGCTCCCGCCGGGCGGCCTTGCCTGCGGGCGCGCACCTCTCGCCTGCCAAGGGCGGCGGCCTCGACCTAGCCGGCGTGAGGCCCTATGCCGCCGGCGACCGCGCGAAAGACGTCAACTGGCGTGCTTCTGCCCGCCACGGCTCCTTGTTCTTTCTGTCGGCCCTGGCAGCGAGCGCTCTGCCCCCCAGCCCCGCCGGCGCTGCGACTTCCCCCGCCTGGTCGCCCGGGCTCCTCGCCGAAGCGGGGGCCCCCAGCCCCGCCGGCGCTGCGACTTCCCCCGCCCGGTCGCCCGGGCTCCTCGCCGAAGCGGGGGCCCCCAGCCCCGCCGGCGCTG